>Ga0080000_10729_pt1 | contig 62481 bp, 47 predicted proteins | sample YelNatPoosite2B7_FD_69203 | JGI IMG/M metagenome (GOLD analysis project Ga0080000, IMG submission 69203) | Hot spring thermophilic microbial communities from Obsidian Pool, Yellowstone National Park, USA - site 2 B7 (SPADES assembly) (version 2) | ecosystem: Environmental > Aquatic > Thermal...
TATCTTCTCCTTCTGTAGTTCTTCCATACTTCCCATTCTACACTACAGAAGGCTTCTTTTTAAGTGGCAGGTGGGGAATTTTTTATATCATTTCTGATGATTTTATTTTATCATTAACAATAGTTCAGATAAAACCGGCTAAGTTATTGACAGGGCAGGTAGCCACAGTGGAGTTTACATCCCTCATAGTTCAGATAAAACATCCTCTCATTGCATTTCCGCTATAGACAAATACCTGTTTACATCCCTCATAGTTCAGATAAAACTTAGTATTATTTATATTAGTATTATTTCCGTGCCCTTTGTTTACATCCCTCATAGTTCAGATAAAACCAAGGTTTAGACCCTTTGAAAAATCAATGTTATTTCGGTTTACATCCCTCATAGTTCAGATAAAACTTAGCTTTTCGTCAGAGTTGCGTCAGCAACTGTTGTGTTTACATCCCTCATAGTTCAGATAAAACTGGTGAGACTGTGTATTTCCAAGAGTGTAATAATTGTGTTTACATCCCTCATAGTTCAGATAAAACTTAGCAATCATCTTAATAACATCACTTGCTGTTTTTTGTTTACATCCCTCATAGTTCAGATAAAACTTTAAAAATTCGGACGGCAGCATGTGAAATTTGTGAGTTTACATCCCTCATAGTTCAGATAAAACCAGCTCTCATTAAATCAGCATAAGTAACACCATTCTGTTTACATCCCTCATAGTTCAGATAAAACTTAGTAATTGGTCATATATTAAAGATAAATTGGTAGGAGTTTACATCCCTCATAGTTCAGATAAAACGCTTGAAGCATCTTCTTCGTTTGTTCCACCTGTTGTGTTTACATCCCTCATAGTTCAGATAAAACCTTCCTATCAAATAGTCAACAGTAACCCCGAAAAAATGTTTACATCCCTCATAGTTCAGATAAAACAAAGATTTAAATAACCCTGTGCCAGATTGCTACTCTTGTTTACATCCCTCATAGTTCAGATAAAACATGGAGCAGGAGATAATCAAATTTGCTCTCAGTAAGTTTACATCCCTCATAGTTCAGATAAAACGGTTCAATTTTTGTGGGCGGCAATGTTGTTGCTAAAAAGTTTACATCCCTCATAGTTCAGATAAAACAAAGATTTAAATAACCCTGTGCCAGATTGCTACTCTTGTTTACATCCCTCATAGTTCAGATAAAACATGGAGCAGGAGATAATCAAATTTGCTCTCAGTAAGTTTACATCCCTCATAGTTCAGATAAAACGGTTCAATTTTTGTGGGCGGCAATGTTGTTGCTAAAAAGTTTACATCCCTCATAGTTCAGATAAAACCACCTGCAACGTCTGGTAATGCTAATCACTACAAACTAGTTTACATCCCTCATAGTTCAGATAAAACGACAAATTTTACATTAGCAATTAACAGATATGTCAAGTTTACATCCCTCATAGTTCAGATAAAACGCTGAAGCAATAGTATCAAGACTATTTGAAATGTGTGGTTTACATCCCTCATAGTTCAGATAAAACTTAACATTTGCCTGTGCTGCGTCAACGTCATCGATGGTTTACATCCCTCATAGTTCAGATAAAACTGTGTTTTAACCCTTATTTTAATAATAATTTTTCTTTGTTTACATCCCTCATAGTTCAGATAAAACGTAGGTTGTTGTGATACAATAATCTTTCTTGGCAGTCGTTTACATCCCTCATAGTTCAGATAAAACCCGTCGTTTTCACGAAACAGCGTTGCATACCTCTCTGAGTTTACATCCCTCATAGTTCAGATAAAACAAGAAGGACAAGGTATCATCTTTATGTCAAAACAATTGTTTACATCCCTCATAGTTCAGATAAAACGTTGCTTCCTTACAAAGAAAGAATAAAAGCACTGTTGTTTACATCCCTCATAGTTCAGATAAAACATAGTTCTGTAACATTCCAAGAATTTGTTAATTACGTTTACATCCCTCATAGTTCAGATAAAACATGGAGAGATTAAGGAAGAGCGAACACACACCTTTTAGCGTTTACATCCCTCATAGTTCAGATAAAACTAAAAGCATCAATCATCTAAACCACCCAAAACAACGAAGTTTACATCCCTCATAGTTCAGATAAAACCAAGAGCTTCTTTAAAAAGACTGTAAACATTAGAAGCGTTTACATCCCTCATAGTTCAGATAAAACACGTCTTTAAACTTTTCAATAATAAACTGAAAATCACGTTTACATCCCTCATAGTTCAGATAAAACCATATTCGCCATACTCATTCTTCTCTAAAGCCCAAGCGTTTACATCCCTCATAGTTCAGATAAAACCTACTTGTCCGTTCACAGCAAATATCTCATTTAACCTTGTTTACATCCCTCATAGTTCAGATAAAACTTGTGTCTGGGTTCAAAAGCATCTCTTCAATCTTTTCGTTTACATCCCTCATAGTTCAGATAAAACTCCAGAAACAATTGAAAGGAGGTACGAAAAATGAAAGTTTACATCCCTCATAGTTCAGATAAAACTTAACCGGGCCTGAAAAAACGTACTCCTCAATCTTTCCGTTTACATCCCTCATAGTTCAGATAAAACAAAAAAGTGGTTTTGTTTGGGGTATAGACGAGCAAGGCGTTTACATCCCTCATAGTTCAGATAAAACTATTATATTTCCGTTGCTGTCAAGCTTAAACAAATTGTTTACATCCCTCATAGTTCAGATAAAACCTGAAGCTGTTGCAAGCGCTAAAAATTCAATTCTTGTGTTTACATCCCTCATAGTTCAGATAAAACATCCATTATTGATATTATTATCTCTTTTGGCTTAACGTTTACATCCCTCATAGTTCAGATAAAACTACCAGAGGAGCTTATCAGTATAAGAGGCGAAATAGAGTTTACATCCCTCATAGTTCAGATAAAACCAACTAAAATTTTTTGAACATTTCCATAAGTATCATATGTTTACATCCCTCATAGTTCAGATAAAACGATAATAAAATATACCATCAAACTCTAGTGATGACTCGTTTACATCCCTCATAGTTCAGATAAAACCTATCTTATCCCTATTAGTAAAATAGACGCAGCACGTGTTTACATCCCTCATAGTTCAGATAAAACTAGAATTCCATTTAACAAACGCAACGAGCTTAACTGAGTTTACATCCCTCATAGTTCAGATAAAACAAAATACGCAACAAAGCGCTGTAGCTTTTACCCGAACCGTTTACATCCCTCATAGTTCAGATAAAACACCATTTTTATTTAGAGCCTTTCGGCTCAATCCCCAAGTCTACATCCCTCATAGTTCAGATAAAACCCCCTCCCCAGTGCCTTGAGCTGGCTTGAATGAGCCTGTTTACATCCCTCATAGTTCAGATAAAACCAGAAAAGTTCATCATAGTACTTATTTAACTGTACCGCGTTTACATCCCTCATAGTTCAGATAAAACTGAGAAATTTGAAGAAGATATTGAAAGAGCGTCAAAGTTTACATCCCTCATAGTTCAGATAAAACAACACTGCATGTTGTCAGACAACTCATATTCAATTTGTTTACATCCCTCATAGTTCAGATAAAACTTTGCAAGACATTGCTCACAAAAGGACTCAATCTTGAGTTTACATCCCTCATAGTTCAGATAAAACAAGTCCATATTCAAGAATGCTTAAAATCATGCGTGAGCGTTTACATCCCTCATAGTTCAGATAAAACAGGATATTATTGAAATAGCCAACCTCCTAAACTCTGGTTTACATCCCTCATAGTTCAGATAAAACTTGATGTGATGGTTGATATCGGCGAATGTTGTGCCAGTTTACATCCCTCATAGTTCAGATAAAACCAAAGACACGAGAGTGAAGGTCTTTTTCAAAACAAAGTTTACATCCCTCATAGTTCAGATAAAACATGAGCTAAAAATAAACTTTACAATAGTAACTCCATAGTTTACATCCCTCATAGTTCAGATAAAACAGAGGAGAACTTGAACTTGCAAAGGTTTTAAATGAGTAGTTTACATCCCTCATAGTTCAGATAAAACAGAGAAGCAGCTTATTATGAGAGGGAAGCTAATAAAGTTTACATCCCTCATAGTTCAGATAAAACATATTACAGCAAAAACCTTGCAAGAGAAGTAATGAAGTTTACATCCCTCATAGTTCAGATAAAACAAAGGGTAATAGATCAGAATAAATTTTATCAAATTTTGTTTACATCCCTCATAGTTCAGATAAAACGCCCAGCAGTGCAGCTATGAACACAAATACCGCGTCAGTTTACATCCCTCATAGTTCAGATAAAACAAGGAAGCATACAAAAATGCAAAAGAAAAAGGTTTTGTTTACATCCCTCATAGTTCAGATAAAACGTAGAAAAAGAAGAATATCTTGAAACAAGTAATCACGTTTACATCCCTCATAGTTCAGATAAAACCGAGAAATTTTGCTGTGTCTCTGAACAGCTCTCCCTTGTTTACATCCCTCATAGTTCAGATAAAACAAACACCCGTATCAAACCCTAAAATAGTCATTCTTGGGTTTACATCCCTCATAGTTCAGATATAAACCCAGATTGGGTGATATTTCATACCCGACTGGCTTCACGTTTACATCCCTCATAGTTCAGATAAAACTTAATGAAGGCATCAAGGACTGATTCCCACCGTAGATGTTTACATCCCTCATAGTTCAGATAAAACTAACCTTTTTTGCAGTACTCTTAAATATAGAGAAAACTGTTTACATCCCTCATAGTTCAGATAAAACCTGCGTTGGATGAAAGGACAAGACCTGCACACGCAGGTTTACATCCCTCATAGTTCAGATAAAACCATTTTTGCATACCTCCTGCAAAAACTAAATTAAAAAGTTTACATCCCTCATAGTTCAGATAAAACTCCACCACCACCGCCGAGTGTTTGTCGAATGAACGAGTTTACATCCCTCATAGTTCAGATAAAACAATAGCAAACAGCTTGGGAATGAAAGTTGTTTTTCATGTTTACATCCCTCATAGTTCAGATAAAACGCAAAGAATATATACAAATTTAAGAGCTGAAGAAAAGGTTTACATCCCTCATAGTTCAGATAAAACAAGGCAATACTCGCAAAAACGGCAGGTGCTGACAAGTTTACATCCCTCATAGTTCAGATAAAACTTATCTCAAATGCCTACCATAATAACACATATAAATGTTTACATCCCTCATAGTTCAGATAAAACTAACCTCTTTCTTGTCGTCTCATTTATGTCCTTAACAGTTTACATCCCTCATAGTTCAGATAAAACAAATAGCAAACAGCTTGGGAATGAAAGTTGTTTTTCATGTTTACATCCCTCATAGTTCAGATAAAACATCTGTGAAGCCTCCACAAAGAGTTGCAAAGAAGATGTTTACATCCCTCATAGTTCAGATAAAACTACACATAGGATTTCCAAATAAAGAAAAATTTATAAAGTTTACATCCCTCATAGTTCAGATAAAACTTTTTGTAAGTCTTTTGACATTTAATGTTTTGAATAAGTTTACATCCCTCATAGTTCAGATAAAACTTGTACTTCGAAAAACAAATTTTTTCTATTTTCGAAAGTTTACATCCCTCATAGTTCAGATAAAACGGATTGCATCACGAGTGCAATCCCTCCTTTTTTCCTTGTTTACATCCCTCATAGTTCAGATAAAACAAAAACACAAGCTTTTGTACCTTCCATAACTCCAAGCGTTTACATCCCTCATAGTTCAGATAAAACTGAACAGGTTTTATTTACTTACTGGTCTCTTAAAATGGTTTACATCCCTCATAGTTCAGATAAAACTTTGTCCATGAACCAGTTAGAACAATGTATTTGTTTTCGTTTACATCCCTCATAGTTCAGATAAAACTCAGGAGCAGGTAGCTTAACCTGCTCCTGATAAAAAGTTTACATCCCTCATAGTTCAGATAAAACAAGACAACCGCATAGCTTTTTTGTGGTATTATTCACGTTTACATCCCTCATAGTTCAGATAAAACACAAAAAAGCCGACCCAGAAGGGATAAACCCTTCCGAATGTTTACATCCCTCATAGTTCAGATAAAACAAACTTATCTCCTGTCGTACTTGCGTGTTTTGTAGAATGTTTACATCCCTCATAGTTCAGATAAAACATAAAAGAACAATTTTTTTAATGTTTTCAATTGAGTTGTTTACATCCCTCATAGTTCAGATAAAACGGTTAAAAGAAAATGCAGAGAAATGCATGTTTAACGGGTTTACATCCCTCATAGTTCAGATAAAACGTATGAAGTGAAGCATATAAACATGAGAAATTATTTCGTTTACATCCCTCATAGTTCAGATAAAACCTGCTTCAGTAAGCTCTTTCGAATAACCTTGACCTATAGTTTACATCCCTCATAGTTCAGATAAAACTTGAATGATGTTGTGCGTGCAGCAGTTGATACTATTGCAGTTTACATCCCTCATAGTTCAGATAAAACCTTATGACACAGCGTTATAGATATCCTGTTTATTCTTGTTTACATCCCTCATAGTTCAGATAAAACCGAGAACAGCCAATACTTTTCATTATAACGACAGCGTTTACATCCCTCATAGTTCAGATAAAACCGTAAGATTTTTGACCTATTCCTACAAGGGTATGGTTAGTTTACATCCCTCATAGTTCAGATAAAACCACCTTACCCCTGCAGGCACCATTGTATTTGTGTTTGGTTTACATCCCTCATAGTTCAGATAAAACAAGTTAATATAAAGTAGTTTTTTTAAAGCTCTCTCCAGTTTACATCCCTCATAGTTCAGATAAAACTGCCAATTGTCAATATATTTAAAATTTAAAAATTAACAGTTTACATCCCTCATAGTTCAGATAAAACGGATAACCATTTGGAATATCTGTCGTTATATCTGTCGAGTTTACATCCCTCATAGTTCAGATAAAACTTTAGCGTATTTGGTGGGTATGCTTGAAGCGGAACCTAGTTTACATCCCTCATAGTTCAGATAAAACTAGACTTGAGTGTATTAGATTCAGTAATTCCTATCGTGGTTTACATCCCTCATAGTTCAGATAAAACTTATAATGAAGTTTATTCATGTTCGGAAGATTTTTTAGTTTACATCCCTCATAGTTCAGATAAAACCAGATGGAACAACTTCAGATAGGTTTTAGCACATTATGTTTACATCCCTCATAGTTCAGATAAAACGATTTCAATGGATTGCATTGAAAGCAAGAAAGCAATTCGTTTACATCCCTCATAGTTCAGATAAAACTAACAGCATTAAACAAGTCCTGCCTATCATTATAACGTTTACATCCCTCATAGTTCAGATAAAACCGAGCAAAAGAAATAAGTGTCAAGGAGCTTGAAGAAAGTTTACATCCCTCATAGTTCAGATAAAACTTTTTAGGAGTATCTCTTTCGATTTTGTTAAGTATACGTTTACATCCCTCATAGTTCAGATAAAACATGTCGCACTTGTTACAATGCCGCCACTTGCTAATTTGTTTACATCCCTCATAGTTCAGATAAAACGAAGTGTTTATGAACGTTGTGAGAAAATTAGAGTTTTGTTTACATCCCTCATAGTTCAGATAAAACCTTTAGCCATTGAAGGTCACCGTTCCCAAGACAGCCTGTTTACATCCCTCATAGTTCAGATAAAACACAACTTCCACATCAATTTTTTTTGAAATCATTCCTTGTTTACATCCCTCATAGTTCAGATAAAACGGCTTGGGTATGACCCAACAGAATGGTATTTCATCAGTTTACATCCCTCATAGTTCAGATAAAACAGTTAGTTAAAGAAGTTGGTGGCAAGTTAAGTTCATAGTTTACATCCCTCATAGTTCAGATAAAACCCTGCGTTGATGTGAATGCTCACTGATATGTCGCAAGGGTTTACATCCCTCATAGTTCAGATAAAACAGAAGTAGTTGAGCAGATAATACTTGAGATCGAGGAGTTTACATCCCTCATAGTTCAGATAAAACCCCTGCGCGCTGCGGTGCAATGCAACGCTGCAGGCGGCGTTTACATCCCTCATAGTTCAGATAAAACTGAAAAGTCACAGTTCTGGTCTCGCCGTCAGCGTTTGTTTACATCCCTCATAGTTCAGATAAAACTGGTTATTGTTTGTAATGCTGTTTATCTTGCTTGCGTTTACATCCCTCATAGTTCAGATAAAACCTTCACAGACACTGCTTGAATTTCTCATGAATGATACGTTTACATCCCTCATAGTTCAGATAAAACCTTCTGCGACAAGGCGGTAAATAAGCCTGATAACGTGTTTACATCCCTCATAGTTCAGATAAAACAGTTGGTCTTCCATGCCGCTATAGCCCCAGCAATAAGTTTACATCCCTCATAGTTCAGATAAAACCCAAAAATATTCGTCAAAATATCCATCTTGACGTTCTCGTTTACATCCCTCATAGTTCAGATAAAACCCATGCGCAAGCCCTGGCCGATGGTGGCCGCCGCGCAAGTTTACATCCCTCATAGTTCAGATAAAACTGGTAGCAGTTTATGTTTTATTAATGAGTTTTGAAAAGTTTACATCCCTCATAGTTCAGATAAAACAGTATTAATCAACTGGCATAAACAAGGATTAACGACAAGTTTACATCCCTCATAGTTCAGATAAAACTAGCGTTTAAGCAAAGTTATGTAAGTTATGCACAGATGTTTACATCCCTCATAGTTCAGATAAAACTTTCAAAATTTCTGCACCCCAGTAGCTGTGTTTCTTAGTTTACATCCCTCATAGTTCAGATAAAACTCTCATTCAAGCTGTTATTGTTGTTGTTGGAACGTTACGTTTACATCCCTCATAGTTCAGATAAAACTATACCAGACAGTTTGAAGCAAGCAATGTTGCATTACGTTTACATCCCTCATAGTTCAGATAAAACGTAGGAATTCTTATTCTTTCAAAGGTCAGAGAGTACGTTTACATCCCTCATAGTTCAGATAAAACCTTCGTATGTTGTACTTTTGTAAAGTGTATACGATTCGTTTACATCCCTCATAGTTCAGATAAAACCTTCGTATGTTGTACTTTTGTAAAGTGTATACGATTCGTTTACATCCCTCATAGTTCAGATAAAACCTTGTATAAAACTAAAACACGCAATACGTATACCTGTGTTTACATCCCTCATAGTTCAGATAAAACTTAAAGAAGCTTATACTGCCTGAGAAAGAAATAAGAAGTTTACATCCCTCATAGTTCAGATAAAACGGGGTAAGGCTCGCCATGGGCTCACCTTACCCCTGCGTTTACATCCCTCATAGTTCAGATAAAACGGAAAATTTGAAAAGAATTTTATGTATTTAGATAATGGTTTACATCCCTCATAGTTCAGATAAAACGGGCTTATTTGGAAGTGGTTGAGTGATGACTGAAACGCGTTTACATCCCTCATAGTTCAGATAAAACACGAGGGTTTTAAGCGGGTTAGATGAGGTTTAAAATTGGTTTACATCCCTCATAGTTCAGATAAAACAGGGCTCGTTTGGGGCCCCTACCCCAAACCCTTGACAGTTTACATCCCTCATAGTTCAGATAAAACAAATTTTTTGAGGTAATTGATTTTTAATTTTAAAAAGTTTACATCCCTCATAGTTCAGATAAAACCCCCCCAGCCGTGGAGAAAAGTAGCTTGTGGTTCCTTGGTTTACATCCCTCATAGTTCAGATAAAACAAATAATCACTGTTACAACACACTTTGCGAACAAGAGTTTACATCCCTCATAGTTCAGATAAAACATAGTAGTTCCAGATTGTCCCAATTTAAAGTTATGTTGTTTACATCCCTCATAGTTCAGATAAAACTAAAAGTAAATGAACGTGCCAAGCTCCACGCCCTTGGTTTACATCCCTCATAGTTCAGATAAAACCGATGATTTTGATACGCTTGAAACTCTTGTATTAAGTTTACATCCCTCATAGTTCAGATAAAACTGAGACTTGGAATATTGAGCCAGTTACATTAGAGGATGTTTACATCCCTCATAGTTCAGATAAAACTGTGCAGGATATAAATAAGAGGATAAATTCAAATAGGTTTACATCCCTCATAGTTCAGATAAAACAAGGGTGATAAGGAAATACTTCATTTGCGTAAGGACGAGTTTACATCCCTCATAGTTCAGATAAAACAACGATGAGGCTAAGCAGCTTGCTGACGCAAACGTTCGTTTACATCCCTCATAGTTCAGATAAAACAACGGCGGATATATTTGAGCATGTAAAGAAATTAGGGTTTACATCCCTCATAGTTCAGATAAAACATTTTGTTTATAAAGATGTTTTCTTTAATATTATAGAGTTTACATCCCTCATAGTTCAGATAAAACCAGGCACCATTGTATTTGTGTTTGTGTCCCATGTCAGTTTACATCCCTCATAGTTCAGATAAAACGAATGAACGAATTACAAATTTTTAGAAATAATGATTTGTTTACATCCCTCATAGTTCAGATAAAACGTTTTAACCAATAAAGATAAGTTTTATGTGCTAGATAGTTTACATCCCTCATAGTTCAGATAAAACCTGTTAAAGAAGAAATGATAAAAATGGGAGTAAGGAAGTTTACATCCCTCATAGTTCAGATAAAACTTATACAATGGTCCTTGGGTTTACTACATTAATAAGTCGTTTACATCCCTCATAGTTCAGATAAAACATGTGCATAGCTGAACACAGAAGACAGAATAAAGCTTGTTTACATCCCTCATAGTTCAGATAAAACCAGTGTTAGGGTGTATAATGGCATTAAAATAAACGCAGTTTACATCCCTCATAGTTCAGATAAAACCCTTGGATTGCAAACATTACCGTGGTACAGTTGAGTAGTTTACATCCCTCATAGTTCAGATAAAACTGAGGATGAGAATGCAAAAGAGAGTATAAGTAATGTTGGTTTACATCCCTCATAGTTCAGATAAAACCGGGCTATTGTCATATAGGGTTTAAGGTTAAAGGAGGTTTACATCCCTCATAGTTCAGATAAAACATGGAATGGATTAAGTTTTTTAGTCAAAGTAGGAAGTGTTTACATCCCTCATAGTTCAGATAAAACCGAGGTAGGGCGGTGGAAACCGTCCTGTTTTTTTTAGTTTACATCCCTCATAGTTCAGATAAAACTTGGATTATCGCTTTTCTGCTCTTCTACAATGATATCGTTTACATCCCTCATAGTTCAGATAAAACCGATTGTAGACGCGGGCAACAGTATTCAGGTCTTGGTGTTTACATCCCTCATAGTTCAGATAAAACCTTAGAAAGAGGGGAGTTAGAGAAGATGCTAGAAATGTTTACATCCCTCATAGTTCAGATAAAACTTTTTGCCATTTGCACTTCCTTGATAATAGTATGTTTGTTTACATCCCTCATAGTTCAGATAAAACGAGAAGAGAATGTCTTTGAAAGATTTTTTAGCAGACAAGTTTACATCCCTCATAGTTCAGATAAAACCGAATCTGGGTAATTACGAAACATTTACAGCAACTGCGTTTACATCCCTCATAGTTCAGATAAAACTGAAGCATATAAATATGAGAAATTATTTTTTGCTGAGTGTTTACATCCCTCATAGTTCAGATAAAACTAAAGTCTATAGAATTACCTGCTTTATTGATAGATATGTTTACATCCCTCATAGTTCAGATAAAACTAAAGAAGCTGGTTATAATAATGTTATTGCTATACAGTTTACATCCCTCATAGTTCAGATAAAACTGACACAGCAATTGTCATAACAAACGGTGGTTCAGGGTTTACATCCCTCATAGTTCAGATAAAACACAAACGACTGAGCGAGGCATAAAACTTGTGTTTGACGTTTACATCCCTCATAGTTCAGATAAAACAAGGTATCTGCCAAAACTGATACTCAAACGCTTTATGGTTTACATCCCTCATAGTTCAGATAAAACGGCATCGCAATTGATTTCTTCTTTTACTTCTCTTGCGTTTACATCCCTCATAGTTCAGATAAAACGGTAATTAAAGAGGTTATTGAAGCTTTTGCTGATAAGTTTACATCCCTCATAGTTCAGATAAAACCAGCAGTAACACGAGCCAAAAAAAGAGTAATTATTGTGTTTACATCCCTCATAGTTCAGATAAAACTGTTGTCTTTCTTTATGACATATACAAAACCTTGCAGGTTTACATCCCTCATAGTTCAGATAAAACTAAAGTGGTCTTTAAAGAGAGCATATACTTATACCAAGTTTACATCCCTCATAGTTCAGATAAAACACGTTTGCCCTTGACGTGGGACACAAACACATTTATAAGTTTACATCCCTCATAGTTCAGATAAAACTATCGTGCGGAAAGTGTTATTATTAGGTGCTGTTTTTGTTTACATCCCTCATAGTTCAGATAAAACCTCCCCTGCAGGCTCCGAGGGAAGGTTGCACAAAAAGAGTTTACATCCCTCATAGTTCAGATAAAACCGTGTTATAAGTTGTTAGAGGGTATTGTAGAAATTAAGTTTACATCCCTCATAGTTCAGATAAAACACATTATAAGAGAGGAAAATGGCAAGTTATTAAATGAGTTTACATCCCTCATAGTTCAGATAAAACTAGAATATTATGAGAGGAAGATAGCTGAATTTGAGGTGTTTACATCCCTCATAGTTCAGATAAAACTTAAAAGTAAATGAACGTGCCAAGCTCCACGCTCTTGGTTTACATCCCTCATAGTTCAGATAAAACGGAGATAGATATTGGAATAATTGAGAAGATAGTCAGTTTACATCCCTCATAGTTCAGATAAAACCTTATCATCAATGCACATATCACCTATTAAAACCTTGTTTACATCCCTCATAGTTCAGATAAAACGCAGGAGGAGCTTATAGTCAAAGGCAAATTTTTAACGTTTACATCCCTCATAGTTCAGATAAAACGAGGTGTATGAGGGGGAAGATATTTATAAGTACTTCGTTTACATCCCTCATAGTTCAGATAAAACCAAGGATTTATTTGCACAGGTAATTCCGAATAATGAAGTTTACATCCCTCATAGTTCAGATAAAACCACTACCGGTTGGGAAAGATATATTTGTTGATGTACCAGTTTACATCCCTCATAGTTCAGATAAAACTCCAGATCATCGCTTTCGTAATAATATCCAGCATTGTAGTTTACATCCCTCATAGTTCAGATAAAACCTTACATAATTTAGACTTATCAATCTTTTATCCCCGTCGTTTACATCCCTCATAGTTCAGATAAAACGCAGAGTAGCTAAAAGTCCAGTTGAAAAACCAATATGTTTACATCCCTCATAGTTCAGATAAAACCAGACGTGGCCGAGGAGCCATGCCGGCAACTTCGTCGTTTACATCCCTCATAGTTCAGATAAAACAGTATAAGCCGCCAAAAATGTTACAAAATCATGCACGTTTACATCCCTCATAGTTCAGATAAAACATTATTACTCAGCATTTTATCCAACCGAAACTGCTTTGTTTACATCCCTCATAGTTCAGATAAAACTATGGGATTATCTGATGAAGAAGCAAAAAGAGAAATAGGTTTACATCCCTCATAGTTCAGATAAAACGCGAAATTTGTTATTGTGATTGATCCTCCATCGTTAGAGTTTACATCCCTCATAGTTCAGATAAAACAAAGTTTTTATTTGAGAAAATAGATTGTCTACTCACGTTTACATCCCTCATAGTTCAGATAAAACTATGAGACAGGGAAAGTAAAGCCTGCGGATGACATTGGTTTACATCCCTCATAGTTCAGATAAAACTTAAATCAACCCCCTTTAGATTTTTATTTTTTGCTACGTTTACATCCCTCATAGTTCAGATAAAACTGAACTTGAAAGAATGATTAACGAACTTGAAAATTCGTTTACATCCCTCATAGTTCAGATAAAACTATTTACGAGAATAGTAAATATTTATGACAATGATGAGTTTACATCCCTCATAGTTCAGATAAAACCTCCATAACCCTTCGTTCTTTTCACGTGCTTCTTTTGTTTACATCCCTCATAGTTCAGATAAAACTGTAGTTGCCAAAATGATAGAAGTATATGACGCACCGGTTTACATCCCTCATAGTTCAGATAAAACTGTATATTTCAAAACTCGTGAGGAAGCTATCAACGCGTTTACATCCCTCATAGTTCAGATAAAACCTGCAATAGAATTAACATACTTTGATAATACAGTTTTGTTTACATCCCTCATAGTTCAGATAAAACGTACAACTCTATCATTGTATATACCTCACCACCCTGGTTTACATCCCTCATAGTTCAGATAAAACCGGCAAGCTAAAAGGGAATTTTTGCGTTATTATCTGGTTTACATCCCTCATAGTTCAGATAAAACAAATACGCAACAAAGCGCTGTAGCTTTTACCCGAACCGTTTACATCCCTCATAGTTCAGATAAAACTTACATGGGACATGGCGGTTATACTCAATATGTATGTAGTTTACATCCCTCATAGTTCAGATAAAACGGTGACGTCTTGTTCTTTTACGCCTACAATACCAAAAGTTTACATCCCTCATAGTTCAGATAAAACTCGTACAAGCTATAATTATTGTATTAGGGACTTATTGTTTACATCCCTCATAGTTCAGATAAAACCACCTTACCCCTGCAGGCACCATTGTATTTGTGTTTGGTTTACATCCCTCATAGTTCAGATAAAACCTTTCTCCTGAAGCTTTTGAAAAAGCATATTATGAGGTTTACATCCCTCATAGTTCAGATAAAACAAGAGGTGGAGATAATTAAATGTTTGAATTTGTGGTGTTTACATCCCTCATAGTTCAGATAAAACTAAAAAAGTTCATTCAAGATAAAAAAATTCTCTACTCAGTTTACATCCCTCATAGTTCAGATAAAACTAAGAATAATGGGAAGGACAGTTTTACAGTATACTCCAGTTTACATCCCTCATAGTTCAGATAAAACGGAGTAAGAAAGAGTGTGATAATACATTAGAAAAGAGTTTACATCCCTCATAGTTCAGATAAAACAAAGTTGATTTAGAGACAAAGGAAAAAATAGAGAGAGGTTTACATCCCTCATAGTTCAGATAAAACCTACTTCATGCGTGCGAGACATATCTGAGAATGCGTGGTTTACATCCCTCATAGTTCAGATAAAACCATGCCTGTCCAAATACCATCTAAATCACACTCAACGTTTACATCCCTCATAGTTCAGATAAAACTTTATATCTATTATCTTATAATCAATGCTATCGAAGGTTTACATCCCTCATAGTTCAGATAAAACTTCTACATCTTGGCAATAGTAAAGCAATTCTATATTCGTTTACATCCCTCATAGTTCAGATAAAACTTGCACGTAAATCTCTTAGATTTTTAAAACTTACTAAGTTTACATCCCTCATAGTTCAGATAAAACTTAATAATTTCAGAAATTCTGTTAACGAATTTAAATCTGTTTACATCCCTCATAGTTCAGATAAAACCTTTTGCCTTGTTTTTGGCAAACAAAGTGTCTTTTTAGTTTACATCCCTCATAGTTCAGATAAAACTGTCTAATATTCGTTTGTATTGTTTATTACATTTCTCGTTTACATCCCTCATAGTTCAGATAAAACTAACGATTTGACAGAAAGAATCTTACCATTTCAAACAGTTTACATCCCTCATAGTTCAGATAAAACCTTTCAGTGTGTTAGCGCTTGTCTTTATTATCGGTTTACATCCCTCATAGTTCAGATAAAACCTGGATTTATAAAAAATATGTGAAGGTGGTTTAAAGTTTACATCCCTCATAGTTCAGATAAAACGCTAAGCAGATATTGCAAATCGAACGGCAAGCTAAAGTTTACATCCCTCATAGTTCAGATAAAACCACTACTCTGCGTTAACACCCGTCATCATCTTAGAAGGTTTACATCCCTCATAGTTCAGATAAAACCCCCGCGTTCAATGTGCGAGGACAAATATTCCCCTACAGTTTACATCCCTCATAGTTCAGATAAAACTCACCATACCAAAATGTAACACGCACATGCACTTTCAAGTTTACATCCCTCATAGTTCAGATAAAACAAAGCATCAATCATCTAAACCACCCAAAAGAATAAAGTTTACATCCCTCATAGTTCAGATAAAACTTGCAAAAGCTATTGATACAATTTTCAGAACAAATTGTTTACATCCCTCATAGTTCAGATAAAACATGCATTGGGATACAATCATAACAGCACTTATCACGTTTACATCCCTCATAGTTCAGATAAAACCTTCTTTAATTGCCTCAATTACTTTAGGACTAATTTCGTTTACATCCCTCATAGTTCAGATAAAACATAAAGAAAATAAGAAAATATCAGTTAAATTGTATAAGTTTACATCCCTCATAGTTCAGATAAAACATATTGTTGTCTACATAGCAAATTTAGCTGCAAAGTAGTTTACATCCCTCATAGTTCAGATAAAACCCTTTAGAAAAATTTTAATTTTTCACAATAATTCTTTAGTTTACATCCCTCATAGTTCAGATAAAACCAGAATTTTGTAGATGTTGAGTTTATTAATAATTTTAGTTTACATCCCTCATAGTTCAGATAAAACTAAGAATGAAATAATTTCAGCTAAAGAGGTTTTAGAAGTTTACATCCCTCATAGTTCAGATAAAATCATACAAGTCTCCAATAAGCAATAAACACACAGTCTGTTTACATCCCTCATAGTTCAGATAAAACAGCACATACTGTAAGAATTGCGCTAATTTCACCTGCAGTTTACATCCCTCATAGTTCAGATAAAACCAGTCTTTTTAAAATCAAAGTTAATAAAATATAAGTCGTTTACATCCCTCATAGTTCAGATAAAACCTGTTAAGCTTGTTAGTTGGCTGTTAAGCTTGTTAGTGTTTACATCCCTCATAGTTCAGATAAAACCTACATACTCACTATCACTTTTGTCCCAAGATTGAAGGTTTACATCCCTCATAGTTCAGATAAAACCACATCTGTTAAAGACCATATCTCTGCCCCTGAACTGTTTACATCCCTCATAGTTCAGATAAAACCTGGGTGGTAGGGACAGTGGTCTGCACACGACAAGCGTTTACATCCCTCATAGTTCAGATAAAACAGTGGTCTTACAGGATTATAATAGTTCAATTTAAAGAGTTTACATCCCTCATAGTTCAGATAAAACCTATAGTGATTTTTACAAACCTTAGTTCAGTGTTAACGTTTACATCCCTCATAGTTCAGATAAAACTGAAGCTTTAGAAGAAAATTATTACCCTGATGCGGTGTTTACATCCCTCATAGTTCAGATAAAACTATTTTCGTTTATCATCTTTTTATTATACACTGTTTGTTTACATCCCTCATAGTTCAGATAAAACCGGACAACTTAAATACAAAAAAATAAAAGGAGGTTCGTTTACATCCCTCATAGTTCAGATAAAACTTCTTGAGGACGGCCGGCAAGTACTCTGCCCACCAAGTTTACATCCCTCATAGTTCAGATAAAACTTTAAAGGAGTTGTTGAATTTTTTATTGTTCGCAAAGTTTACATCCCTCATAGTTCAGATAAAACCTCTTGTCATGTAATCAGTTATTTTACCATTGCAAAAGTTTACATCCCTCATAGTTCAGATAAAACTATGATAGATGTATATCGAAATGGAGTATTACTTCAACGTTTACATCCCTCATAGTTCAGATAAAACATTAACCGCCCACTTGAAGCTTATAATTACCTGCGGGTTTACATCCCTCATAGTTCAGATAAAACTTTTACCTACCTACTTCTAAAAAATAGCCTTCCCATGTTTACATCCCTCATAGTTCAGATAAAACCAATTAATAATAAATATCCCTTTTCCCATCTTACATCTATATTATACCCTATCAGCAAATTTTCCACAATAAGAATAAATTGCAGCGAGGGGATAGTTGGGTTTTTGTAATAAAATAGCAAAGAGTCTTGAGAAGCTTGGAGGAAAAGAAGATAGAAACTTTAAAATAGTTATAAGCCTCGCTGCAAAATGGATTATTATGGAATACGAGTTCATTAATAGATTTAGTCTGAAATTTTTAAATTATAATAGAATCATAATTCTTCTCTTGGCCTAAAATCTTTTTATTGCACACAAGTTTATATTCCATTTCATAAAAATACACTGAATCTTCATCCTTTTCTATAACCGATAAAAGTTCACGTTTACATTTTTCAAGCTTGCCCAGCGTAATTTCACCTTCAAACACTGAGTTTTGAACCCATGTGAAGTACTTTTTCAAAATCTTTCTCACCTTGTTAACTCTTTTTTCATTGATATCATATGTGACTATGACAAATATCTTTTTTCACTCCCTTGAATTTATCTACCACCATGCCTTAAGTGGCGAGTAAACCTGATCACCTATAAAATGTTTTATCAACTTATAGCATTCAAGTCTTATAAAACCCTTGTAAGAAACATTTCTATTGAGCTGTCTGTGTCGCACTGTGGTTTCAAGCTTGGTTTGAAGCTCTTTTATAAATATCTTCCTTCCATCTTGATTAAGATAACAATAATTCAAATCTTCATCAAAATGTTCAAGAGTAATTTGATGGTTATTTAGAAGTTTGAATATTACAGTGTCAACAATCAGTGGTTTAAAAATTTCTGAAATATCAAGACTTAGAGAAAATCGCTTTTCACTTGGTTCATGCAAAAAACTAATTGTTGGATCAAGCTGGGTTTGATAAATCTGAGAAAGTGTATGACTATAAATCAGACTATTCCCGAACGAAATCAAAGCATTAATAGGATTTGTAGGTGGTCTTTTTTCTCTTTTTTCAATTGCAAAATCATCTGGTAAAAACTGATTGAAAGATTGATAGTATATATTGCGAATTCTCCCCTCAAGGCCCATCAGCTCTGTAACGCTCGATATAGCAAATCTTCCCTTTTCCCACTCATCTTCAATTGCAGTCAAAAAGGCTTCAGCTTCTTTTCTTTCTCTTAAGTTTCGCATCATGTGATGCACAGCTGATTCAACAAAACAATATGCCAAAAACAATCTTTTTTCTCTCTCTAGATAATGCAGAGCCTGTCTTACTACTACTTCTCCAGATACATTTTTCTTGCGAGGCAAAAAACTTCCAGAGTAAAATCCGTAATAATTGTAAAAGTGAAGAATAATTCCATATTGAGATATATAATTTAAAGCTTTTGTGTTCAAATCTACCTCTCCAAAGATGTGAATTTGCTCAATATTTTCTATATCAACTCCTCTTTTTTCTTCCCCAGATTCAAAATACAAAGTATTCTCATGTCTTCGTAGCCTTCCATTTGAAGTAATATACAATGTTTTCTGCATGATTTTACCCCCAGCAAAACTCAAAGTACGCACACGACTTACAAATCTTTTGTTTTTGCGCAGGTGGCGGAATTGATTTTGTTGTTATCTCTTCTATCTCTCTTAGTGCCTGTTTTATTTTTTCTTCATAATCAGGTGTAAGTTCTAACACTTCTTTTCTTTTTTCCTTGGGATAATTTATTATCCCCTGCCTGTGAATTCCTTTTTGCTTAAGATAGTAAAGATAGTACATAACCTGCATTATATCAGCTTCTTTCATCTTACTGCTGTACTTTACTTCTCTGATGCTGCCATCTGATAAAATATCTATCATGATAAGATTGTCTATCAAAACCTCTTTTGTATTCTCTTTGGGATACGAGTACTCATGCAACACTTTGCCCAGAAGCACCTTGTCAGACTTGTTCTCAAAAGTTATGTTCTTGCTAAATAGCCAAAGTTTTCTTTTGCAGATGTAAAGGTAGTTGATTTTTATTCCTTGGAACTTGAGGTCAGAAAATTCCATGGCGTCTTCCACTTTCACCACTCCAATTGGTTTTTACCATATATCAGATTTTTCTATATCTTTTGGTGGCTTTAAACCCAATTGTTCATCATATTCACAATCAAGAAGATATAATCCTAACTTTTTATCATAACAGCTTATTCCACCTTTTTCAAAAAAGTATAGCGGGGCAGTTACTGTATATTTTCTGATATGAGAAATTAACTTTAATTTCTCAATAGAATTCAAATCTTTTGAGTTTATCTTATCAACAATTTCTTCTATCTCGTCAATATTTTTGTTAAATACCTCTCTTGGTATCCCTGATATCGTAACAACATCTCTAAAAATTTTTTGAGCCTCAATTTTTTTCTCCGATCTAAATCCAAGTTTTAAAATTTCATATGCTTTATTAAATTTGTTTATAAAATTTGTAGCTGAAAGTGCATCGATATCATATACATACTCATTAAGTTCTTTTTTATCATACTCTGTAATTTTATTCTCGTGAAATTTTTTTAAAAATGTTTCTGTCCTCTCAACAATTTCTTTCTGATATACCTTTCCAATTCCACTCGGCTCTTTTGTTAAAATGATGACATTCGGAACCGCTTCTTCATATTGTCTTTTTCTATATATTCTTCCCATTCGTTGAAGTAAAGAATCTGCTGAGGCAAGCTCGGTAAACAATATATCATAGTCTATATCAAGCGATGCTTCAACAAGTTGAGTTGAAATTACAATCCCGTTTCTCATCTGATTTGAAATAATAATTTTTTCCTTCTGTGTCTTCTGCCCTTCTAAAAAGCGTGAATGTAAAAGCTCAACATGAATTTTTTCAAATCCTCTTAAATTTTCATGTATAACCTTGTAAACTTCCTGTGCCCTTTTTACGGTATTGCATATAACAAGTACATTTTTTCGCCTTCCACATTCAATTATTTCATCAATACAATCTAAAATTGAAAGTTGCCTGATTTTAATAATATGAGAATATTTCTTTTTTAATTCCTCATCTGAATATGCTTGTATATAATCAGCATAATTCCCAAGGTATTTCAAAATAAGTGGATTAACTGTTGCACTCATCAAACAAAACTTGCCGTTTAAACTTATAATTTCTTGTAATGCTTTTATTATAATTGCCAAAGATTCTGGTGAATAGCTCTGCGGCTCATCTATTATAATCTTTGTATATAAAAACAGAGAATAAATCTTTTCAAAGCCTGGCCACTTCAAAGCCGAGGTAAAAATCTGGTCTCCTGTGGTAACAATTATTGGTAGACTCATATTCTTAGCAAGATCAACACTATCAAATAGAGTTTCTAATTCTTGATTTTCACGATATATTTCCATATATCTTTCAAGCAGATATATCATACTATCAGAATGTAAAATTCCAACTTTATCTTCACCAAAGATTTTCGCAAGTCTTTCATACATTGCATTTATCGAAACACGAATTGGAAGAGTGTAAATTAACTTACTTTTAAATGCCCAGTTTATTCCAAACTCTGTTTTCCCACTTCCAGTCGGAGCAAATAAAATAATATTTCTTCCTGAAAGTTCCACTGCTTTTTTCTGAAAATCCTTAAACCCACTAAAACTCCCCTTGCTTTTTAAATAAACTTCAACCTTTTCAGGAAAATTTTTAATTTTTGGTTCTTCTGTGCTAATTCCTGCAGAACTTGAATGATCAAGTCTGTGCAATAAACCTTTCAAAAATGTCCTGAAAATTGTATTTTTGTTGGAAAAATTATATGAATCTTTGAGCATTAATTCTCTTAATTGGTTAATTACTCTGTATGTATAGTTTGAATTATTTATTATTAAATCCCTATCAAGAACTGAGGGAAGGAGTTCTAATAATGGTTTTAATGTCTTATTCTCTATATACTTTGAAACATCTTCACAAATATATTTTTCAAAATACTGACAATTAAAATCAAAATCTCTATCATGCGAAAACGCAATTGCAAAAAGTAGATTTTCTAAATCTTCAACAGTGATATTTCCTGCTGTTATCTCATCTTCCAAATCGACAAAAGCTATAGATATAAAGTTATGAGGCACCTCTTTAGACAAACCTTTAACTTGAGGTACCTCCTTTACTCTTGTCTTATCCCTTATTTTTTGCTGAAATTTCGAATTTGCCTTGCCCAAGTCATGATATATTATTGCTAATTTTAAAAGATATTTGAGCTTTTGGTAATTTATTTGCAGTTTTATGCAACTTTCCTCAATCTCTTCATTATACTCTTCAAATAGTTTTTCCATATTGTTTAATAAATCCATCGTGTGTTGATAGATAGTTTGATACTTATTTCCCTTATTACTTTTAAATCTCTTTGCATAAAGTTCTATATCCTTATATATATCAATTTTCATACATCTCATCACCTATTAAATCAATGATAATGTCCTCATCATCTACAAAAACCTCTTTTTCAATGATTGCCATTGGGTTTAACTGAACCAACGTTTCAACAAAAACAACATCTTTTTTGTCAGTAAATATCCTCAAACCATCTTTGGTCTTTTCATATCTATTGTTGAGCCTGAATCTGATTCCATCAATCATTAGTGTCTCAGCAGTTGAGCTTTTCAAATACATTCCTATCTCTGGAGGTCTTTTCTTTATATATTTTCTGTACTCTACTTTTCTTGGCTCAAAGAATTTTATCTCGTCTATCCTCATCAAATCCTCTTTTCGACCCAAACCCCAGTAAGAATCAAAGATGTTTTTGTATATTTTTTCTAAAACATTCCTTTCAGCATTTACATGAATACACAGCTGCACATCAACAAGGTTTGTCACATATATAATGCTATTCTGTACTCTTGCAGAAACCTCATTTACAACAGGAGCAATAGTGTCTTCTTTCCTCAGTCTATCAAATTTTACTATCCTTTGAATATCATATGAAATAGAATTAAATCTCCCACATACTGATACTGCCATTTCATAATACTCACCATTTTTAGCACCTAAAATATTGTGAAGCCACCCCTTCACAGTAGATGGTGGTGGCAGAGGATAAGAGTCTACTATCCCATATGAAAATGGTTTTCTGAAATTTGCAAAAGGCTGATAAATCTTAATTTTTAAAAGGCTATTGAGCATCTTTAAACTGTCCCCTCTTCATAATATTTTCTTGCTCTTTCCTTCAAATTCTCAAAGAAGTAATCAATTGTGCCACTTGAAGCTGGGAGAAGTTTTTTGAACTCTTCCTCATTTACAAAAAAGCCTTCTAATATTCCCAATAGAGTGTAATCAAAGACCTTTTTCCCATTTGGTAGAGTTAGCTCACATGTGCTACGAAGAAGCCTTGGATCAATTGCATAGGCTGAATCTTCTTTTATAAGCTTTATTCTATTTAAGAAAAATGGATTTTTTACTGGATAAAGCCCTCCTATCACAAAAAGCGGGCTTAAATTTTCTCTTCTTCCCTTAATTTCTCTGCTCAAAAACTTTATTGCATCAAATAAGCTACAAAGCCTCTTAAGTTTTTCATCAGCTGGAATCTCTTCAACCAATTCTCCCTTTTCATTAAAATCTTTACCCAGTCTGTCCAAGTCAATTGCTACTGTATAAGTGTATAAGGATTTGTGCTGTTCAAGCTGATATGGATTTGGATTAGTATTTGCTCTTTTTGCCAAATTTAAGTTTGTAGCAAATTCCATATCATTCTTGTACTCTTCTAAAGAAATGGCTGGTGTGATTTTTACAACTGCTGTTCGTGTTTGCGCATTTTGACCTTGCCCTGATGTTTTCATGTAACCAAACAAGTCTATCTCTGGATACTCTGTAATTGTTGCTTCTTTTTTAAACTGGACCACCTGCTCATCACCTGTTACTGGAGTTTCCTTGATACCAGCGTTTTCCATCATAAATTTGTACTTTTCAAATCTCAAAGCTTGTCTCGACATATAAGTATATACCTTATTTTCTCTCGTAAGCTTTTTAAGCTCTGAAATGTTTCCTATACTCTCACCATAGTTCAAGCTCATCGCTTCAAACACAACTGTCAATGTAATTCCTGCATTTTTAAACATTCTCTTCAACCTCCTCACTGTTTTCTATCTCTCCATCCTTTTCAATTTCAACACCAAGAAGTCCATTTACAAAGCTGTAACCAAGTGCACAAAAATTTTCTTCATTCTTGATACACGACACAAACAAAGCAGGAACTTCCATACTATAGCTCATATACGTTCTAATAATAAGATTCATAAATGTATTTATATCGCCAATCCTTAGAGCTGAAATTAATCTGTAAGCAAGGCTGGTCACTTTATTTTCAGCTTTTGATTCCAAGAATTTTTTCTTCAGCTCTTGACCAAAGAAATACATTTTCCACAACCATTTTTCATCCATTAAATCTTCACCTCTCTTTACACTTTTTAGATATTTATATATGAGCATGTTGTAAATTTGTAACCTATAAGGAGAAAGATTTGTTTTTATCTTGGAATTTGGTTTTTGGGAATTCAAGTATTGGTATTCTAAAAACGATAAAAATTGAGAGCTTAATGTATTGTTTATAAACTTTTGCATAAATTCGCTAAAAGGATATAAAACATTTTCTTTAATTCTAATGTAACTTCCCGTTGTTTTTTTAAGTAAATCATAGTTTGAATTTATAAATTCTGCTTTTTGTTTTGTGATACTAAAGCCATAAAGCTTTGGTGCTACAGAAGAAGTTAAATCTATTTCAATGAACATAATATTATTGGTTAATCTAAATTTACTTTCTTCTTTAAATTTTGTCAACAAATAGTCATTAATAAAATTCAAAATACCTTTTTCTTTTAATATGTTTTCTTCTTTTGCCATCATCTCCATAAACAGCTTATTTGTTTGATAAAGCTCCAACACAGAGGTATTCCTATCTACAAAATAAAACTTTTTGGTTTGTCCTATTCTAAATTCGGTCAAGCCTGCAAATATGCAAAAGTATATTAATTCACAAATCTCACAAATAGGCAGCTGCGGCTTGAAATTCCAGAAAAAATTCTTGTTATCTTTATTAGCACCCAAAAAGCTTACAAGTCCCGTGTCTAATAAAGCATCCTTTTTTGCAGGTCTTAGTCCACAAAAGATGCAATCATGATTTTTGTCTTGCCTATTTGTTTGGTTAACTATTGGTCCTTCAAAATCATCAAAAAATTTCTTTTTTAATTCTCCTTTAAAATTCCTATTTAGAAAACTTCTATCACCACATATTGAACTTGTATTTTTAAGATAAGTTTTAACATTATCTTCGATTAACTCTTGTTTATTTGCATTCAATAAATCAATTATTTGAGATATATACTGTTCAGCGTCAACGTTATTAAAATTTCTTGGCAAAGTTAGCTTATAGCTATCTACCAATTGCTTTAACTTGGAAAATCCTTCTACTCTCTTTTTAAAGTTACTTATTTCTTGTTTTAAATTTTTATCAAAATCATTATTTTCTAATCTTTGCAATAATTTATTCCCCAAATCAAGTAACTCATCTGTTCTGGGATACCTCTGATAAGCTTTTTTAAAAAACTTGTCAGAAAACCCTTTTAAATTATTTCTGTCAAACTCTATATAGTTTGAGCCAATTGTGATGATATTTTGAGAAGCTATATCTTCTCCATCCAGCATAATTTCAATAAAACCAATTATTCCTGCATTATAAGCCCAATCTCCTAAATATACTCTTTCCAACATCTCTGAATATTCCCCTTTTTTACTATATTGCTCACTTTGCCACCTCAACAAATCCAAACCCTTGGCCACGCCTAAATCCTATGCCGTTTTGATACAGTTCTTTTAAATCTTCCGGGTCTCCTGATAGTTCAAATATTCCAGAAAACCCTGTCAAAAACATTATATCTTTACCTGTATTCTCAACAAACTCAGAGATTCTATGTTTTACAACAGTCTTTTGAACATTTATTGGTCTGAAAGTTAGTCTTTTGTGCAGTCCTTTATTTTGCCCTCTTAAAAGCCGAACATTTCTTATTTCAAAATCAACAACTTCGTTGAAAACATCTTCAAACCCTTCATCAAAAGGCAAAACAGGCACCTTTTTGTTGCCTTCTTTTTTCTCAATCAAAATTGGTGAAAATGTTTTGAAGACCATTTTTGAGTCAAACTTTTCCGGTTCTTTTACTAAATACATTCGCTTGAGTGCAATCTTGCAGTTATCTGTTAAAGGATACGGATAAAGATTGCTATTGAGTAAGCTGTTATACATGTTTACAAAAAACTCATAGTCAGATGTTGAAAGATTGAACATGATATCTCCTCTGAAATAAACTGTATCATCTTGAAAATTCATATTTGGAAGATTTAGGGCAAAGACAAAAGGTTTTTGCCACTTGTTCTTTTTTTCACCCCACCAGTAAATTCTATCGAAGTAATCCTTGTTATATAGCGATAGTGCTCTTTTTAAAAAGCTCATGAAAACAGTTCTGTAATAGACAGGAAGATTATGTAACTCACTTTGACTTTCACTTACTTCAAAAATAAATTTTGCTCTCATGTATAATATCCCACCTATTATAATAATTTGCATCAATCTGGGATTTAATATTATATTTCGACATTAATTTCTAAAACCCTTCTTTATTTTTGAAAAATTTTTAATTTTTTAGATGTTCAAAAGATGCTCTATTGGGTCAATAAAGAACAATAAAAAAACTGCCCTATTAAGGCAGTCTCAGTTTGAATTGTACTTAGCTTTGCAAAATCATTTTATCAGCCTTATTTAAATACTCCAATAGCTCCTTCTCATACTCTTTGAAAACCTTTTTTGTATTTTCATCTCTGAATGATTGTAAATCTTCATTCAAAGCATCAAGTAAAAATATTATCTTTTCAATATCGGGTTTGGTTTTCTGGATAAGATTTTTGTCTTTGTGCGCAATTATCTTTTCGTCTATCTTTTTTAAAAAATCTCTCACATTAACAACAAGTTCATACCTCTCATCAATTATCCTGCCAATATCCCTTTCTTCAAAGATATCTGGTTCTTTTGCAATTGACATTGTCAATGTATTGTTTAAAAAATATTCTTCTGTTCTCCCTCTCAGGTACGAAAAATCAACATTTTGATCTTCTACAAGATGCTTTAGTATATCCTTTGCATCAGAGAGATTGTGCGAGTATTCAGCAAAAAAGATATTAGGTATTTTGGCATTGTAGTTTGTCTTGAATACTTCTAATCTGTTCATTTTAGCAGTAAAAATAAAAATAACAACCAAGCTCATAACCAAATACACTATAAATGCTATCAGAAAAGGATTTTCAAAACTTTTCTTTTTCATTTTTCAATTCCTCCTCTTTATGGTAAAATTGAGAGTTAAAACTACTATTAAATTAAAAAATTCACGATATTTAAATAAAACCATACTTGATAGCAGCTTTTTGTATAATTTTAAATTGTCTTTGATATTACTATTTGATTACATACTCTGACACTATTTTCCCATAATTTTTATATCATTTCAATATACTTTGCAAAAAATATTGACAGCTAAACCAAAACTGTATATACTGTATATATACAGTATATAAAAGGGGTAAGCAAAATGTGATAAAAATTTTGATTTCGCATACATCAACACAACCTATATATGAACAAATCAAAAATCAAATAAAGAAACAGATAATAGAAGGAAGTCTCAAGGCAGGAGAAGCTTTGCCATCAATCAGGGTTTTGGCAAAAGAACTAAACGTTAGCGTCATCACAACAAAAAGGGCATATGAAGAGCTTGAAAAAGAAGGGTTTATAATTACAGTTCCGGCAAGAGGAACATTTGTTGCTGAGATTGATAGAGAAAAAATTGTAGGTATCAAAACGAAAGAAGTAGAAGAAGAATTAGAAAAAGTTGTCTTAAAAGCTAAAGAACTAGGTATCGAATTGAATAAATTAATAGATATGGTTGACAAATTCTATAAGGGAGATGAATTTCAAAAATGATTGCTCTTTCAGTAAGAAACCTTGTAAAGAGGTATAAAAATTTCAAGCTTGAAATTCCAGAACTTATTCTTGAAAGTGGGTACATTATGGCCCTTCTTGGTCGAAATGGTGCGGGGAAAACCACACTGATCAGATGTATTCTTGATTTTGCAAAAAAAGAATGTGGAGAAGTCTTTATTTTTCAGCAGCCTTTTGACTGCGATAAAGTAGATATAAAACAGCGTATAGGAATTGTATTTGAAAATCCTGTATTTCCTACTCATTTAAAGCCAAAAGAACTGAAAGAAATAATGAAAGGGTTTTACAAATCGTGGGATGAAAAACTCTACAAAAATCTATGTGATCTTTTTGAAATTGAGCAAAATAAAAGTATTTTTCAGCTTTCCAAAGGAACTGTTATGAAACTTTCAATTGCTCTGGCTTTAGCACACAAACCTGACCTTTTAATATTAGATGAACCAACTTCCGGACTTGACCCTGTTGCAAGAAATCAGTTCGTTGAGATTTTGCAGAGTTTTGTCCAGTCTGAAGAAAAAGCTGTCTTTTACTCAACACACATTGTGTCTGACATTGAAAATGTTGCAGACTTTGTAACAATAATTGACAAAGGGAAAATCATCTGCAGCACAAATACAGAAGAGATTCAAAATAGCTTCTGTATTGTAAAAGGTTCTGCCGCTGACGTTGATAAGCTTTTAAAAAGTTCTATAATTGCATTGAAAAAATCATCAATGATATTTGAAGCTCTGTGCAAAAAAAATTGCTTAAAAGATGAGTTTAGAAGTTACTTTGTTTTTGAAAAACCTTCCATTGAAAAATTCTATGTTATGCTTGTCAGGAAGGATGATAACGATGAAAAAGTACTTGATATTATGTAAAAGAGAAATTTTTCTATTCGGAATATTTTCGTTAATATATATTGTAGTCACGTGTCTAATAAACTTCCCGTTTAAAGATGCAATATTAATATGCAAGGCTTCACATGATTATTTTAATATGTTTTTGATAGGTACTATCATCTATTTTCTGGCTTCTGTATTTTACAATGAAAAAAATTTTCAAGCAACTCTTAGATTTATTTTGTCAATACCAATAAAAGTAAAGAAAATAGTAGCTTTCTTCATGATAAGAAATATCCTGCTTATTGCAATACCCCAACTGATTGGATTATTATTCTTTGGCTTACTTATTTTCTTCTCACCAAAATCGGACATCTACAGAAATATGTTTATAACTCAGTTTTTAGGTTTTGTATTCTGCAATATTGGGGTAGCATTATTAGTAGTGCCTTTTAATATCTTGAGTTCAGTACAAATAATTAAAAATTACTTATCTAATTTAATTTTATATATAGTGTCAATCCTAATCATCATAATTATGCTTTTGCCTTTAAATAATTTACAACCTCAGTTTTTTGATTTGTATAAAATGTTACCATCTGTCATTTACATCATCTTCATCTTTGTTATTTCTTTTGGTTTAGCATCCTATCTACTTTCAAAAAAAGAATTTTGAAAAACAGGGGGTGTCAAAAATAAAAACATATTTGGTATATATAAAAAATTTTCGTGGCAGAATTATTTTTCTTTTAATATTGCTATTGCTAAATATTCTCCTTTTTGTTTTAATTCCTCAAAAGATAAACCAGATAGTTTTTTCTTTGAGCGAAATATTTATATTGACCATCCTTGTTCAAAGCAGATTTTACTTAAATGCTGAGATGACCAGAATAAATAATACTGTATCCCTATCATTTTTATCTTTGCTATTATCTTTGCCAATTAAAAGAATAACAATCGTTACTATGGAGTTTCTATCAGAAGTAATCCTTATTCTGATATATATCTTCACACTTAACGTACCTTATATACTTTACTCAAAATCTTTAAATATGCCCCTTTTTGTATTTCCATTAACAGTAGTTATTGGAATATATTCAGTATATTCAATACTTGCCGTTTTAGTATCTATTGTTAAAATTAAAAATTTTGCATCAATACTTTTAGGTGTGCTTAATTCTTTATTCTTCTGCACTTTTTACTTTTTTATTTTTCCACTGAGCAAAACAAAAAATAATACTTCCCTGTTATCATATTTATATTACAATCCTAAAAACCTTTTATTACTTTCTATTTGCTCAGTAATTTTATTCTTATGTGCTCTATGGATTAATATAAAAATCATTTACTCAAAAGATTTCTAATTAATAAAGAAAAGATCTTGTTATATTTTGTGCTAAAATATATAATAATTTCAAAAATCCAAGCTTTTAATAGTCAAAATACTGATAATATTTTTACAATACTTAACAGGAGGGAATTTTATGGTTGAATTAATTGAGCTTACCAAAGACTTTGGAAAGGTTTTAGCTGTCAACAGGCTGTCGTTTAAAATTGAAAGAGGCGAAATCTTTGGAATCCTTGGTGAAAATGGTGCTGGAAAAACAACAACTCTTAGAATGCTTGCAACAATGCTAAAACCAACATCTGGAACGGCTATCATCTCTGGGCTTGACATCACAAAAGAGCCCGAAAAGGTCAGAAGAAAAATAGGAATTCTGTTTGGAAGTGAAAGTGGACTTTATGCAAGGCTTTCTGCACGTGAAAACATTGAATATTTTGGACTTTTGCATGACATGGACAAAAATGAGCTGAAAAAAAGAATTGATGACCTTTCTGAAAGATTTGGTATGCAGGATTATATAAACAAACCTGCAGGGACATTTTCAAAAGGTATGAAACAAAAGGTCTGTTTTGTAAGGTCTATCATCCATAACCCGGAAGTGATGCTTTTTGATGAACCAACAAACTCCTTAGATGTTTCTTCAGCCAAAGAAGTGCATGACTTTATAAAGCTTTGTAAACAGGAAGGAAGAACAATAATTTTTTCAAGCCATTCGATGAATGAGGTTGAAAAGCTGTGTGATAGAGTTGCAATAATACACAAAGGAAAACTTGTTGCGCTTGGGACTATTGATGAGATAAAACACAGATTTACTGGAGCTTCATTTGAAGAAGTATTTTTAAGATTGGTAGGTGATGAAAGATGAAAATAAATTTCAAACATGTCTGGATTGTGCTTAAAAAAGAGCTAAAAGATGCTTTCAGAGATAGAAAGGCTCTGCTTGTGAACATAATATTGCCAATGATATTTATCCCTGTGATATTCATAATCTCGTCCATAGCTGCAAAATCCGCAGTTGAAGTAAAACCTGAAAAGACACCCATATGTGTCATAGGTTTAGAAAACTCAAAATTAATTTCTTCAATGATTGAAAAATCAGAATTCAATATTGTAAAATCAACCAATCCCAAAAAAGACCTGCAGGATAGTAAAATAAAAGCCGTGTTAATAATCCCTAAGGACTTTGAAAAGCTACTCTCTCAAGGAAAACAGGTAAACATACAGATTCTTACAAACGAAGCTGATATGAAATCATCCAATGTAGGAAATATCCTTAGCAATATGATAAACGAATTTTCAAAGCAGATAGTAAAGCAAAGGCTTATTCAAAAGAACTTAGACCCATCTATAATTGAACCTGTTGTTATAAACAAAGAAAATGTTGCACCACCTAAAAAACAATCAGCAACAATTTTATCATTTTTGATTCCTATGTTTTTGACACTCTGGGCAACTCTTGGCGGAATGAATGTAGCAATTGATTTAACTGCAGGTGAAAAAGAAAGAGGAACTTTAGAGCCTCTTTTGACAACAGCAGCAACAAGGTCGTCACTTGTAACAGGAAAATACCTTGCAGTAAGTATCATGGCACTTTTAGCAGGACTTTCTTCTCTTTTTGGCATTATTGCATCGTTTGTACTTCTGCCGTCAGTTTTGGGTGAAAGTTTTAAAAATAGTCCGTTTTACGGCTATTCAGTTTCGCCATTGACTGTGCTGATAATGCTTCTTGTTGTGATCCTGACAGCAATAATCTTTGCAGCAATTGAAGTTGCCCTGGCATCTTATGCCCGCTCGTTCAAAGAAGGACAAACTTATCTTTCTCCAATAAGTATCATAGTTTTAATTCCACCTTATTTTACAATGTACAAAATGCCAAATGAACTTACAGACACCTACTTTTTACTACCAATTGTAAATGCCATATCTGTGTTGAAAGAGCTAATTTATGACATTGTAAATCTTCAACATCTTGGACTTTTTGTGATTTCTTCTATTGTCTACATCGTGATATCAATAATGTTTGCCTCAAGAATGTTTGAAAATGAAAAGGTGCTGTTTAGAAATTAAGAAAACAACGGGGCTGTCCAAAAAAATAACTGGATAGCCCCTCTTTGCCTCTGAAAAACTCTAAAAACTATCTTTTTATGCCTTTGAGCAAGTGTAAGATTAAAAGGTGCCAAATTCAAGTCTAAAAAATATCATCTTTTTGCAAGATACTTTCTTATATCCAGAGCAACTGCAACACCTATGATAAGACCTTTTATAATAAGCTGCCAGTAAGGGTCAATTCCAATGAATGTAAGACCATAATTTATAACCCCAAAAATCAACACACCGGCAAGCACACCTGGAACAGTTCCAATTCCACCAGTTGTTGAAACACCACCAACAACGCAGGCTGCAATAGCGTCAAGTTCATACATATTCCCATAGTTATTTGTCGCACCACCTGTCCTTGCAGCTTCAAGCACACCTGCAAGCCCATACAAAAGTCCCGCAAATGCATATACAAAAATTAAGACCTTTGTTACATTTATCCCAGAAACTCTTGCTGCATTCACATTGCCGCCAACTGCATATATACTCTTCCCAAGAGCTGTTTTATTAAGCAATACCCATACCACAAGTGCAACTATAAGAGCAATTATTAAAATATATGGAATTGAATACTCACCTGAAATCCCAATATAACCCGTTCCCAAATTTGTAAAGTCAGGTCTCAGTCCGCCTATTGGCTGGGAATTGTTGGGTGGCATATTGAAATACAAAGAGTTAGCACCATAGATAATAACCATTGATCCTAATGTTGCTATAAACGGTGGTAAATTTAAACGAGAGATTGCAACACCATTTATAATACCAAACAACAATGTTATTACCATAGCTATCAAAATTGGAACTATGAGCGGAAGCTGAGGAAGATCAGGGAAAAATCTTCTTGCATAGTCAGCAGTCTGAAGCATTGAAGCAGAAACAACTGCTGCAAGCCCCACTGCTCTTCCAGCTGACAAATCGACCCCGCCAGTAATCAAAACAAGACTCATACCAAGTGCGATGATTGCTCTTGTCGATGACTGCAAAAGTATGTCTCTGAAGCATCTCCATGAAAGAAAGTCCGGACTTATAAATGCAATAACCACTATTAAAGCAAGCAAAATAAAATAGATTGCGTTTTGAGATAATACCTGTCTTGCTTTCTTTGTAAATGACATTTTAAAATAACCTCCTTGAATCATTTTATGCTGAAAATTTAGTTGCAAGCTTCATAATCTCTTCTTCTGTTGCCTCATTTCTCTCTAAAATACCCGAAACTCGTCCCTCACACATAACAAGAATTCTGTCTGACATTCCTAAAAGTTCTGGCATCTCTGATGATATCATAATAATACTTTTCCCTTCTGTTGCAAGCTGGTTAATAAGGTTATAAATTTCAAACTTTGCACCAACGTCAATACCGCGTGTTGGTTCGTCTAAAAGCAGTATCTCGGGTTCTGTCAAGAGCCAGCGGGCAATTAATACCTTCTGTTGATTTCCTCCTGACAGATTTTTTATAAGAGCTTTATATGACGGAGTTTTTATCCTCAGTATATCTATAAAGTTTTGTGTATCAAGGACCCTCTTTTTATCATTCAAAAGCCCAAAACCATTTAAATATTTTTTCAAACTTGCTAAAGTTGTATTTTCCAATATATTTAATTCTGGAATAATCCCGGTTAATTTTCTATCTTCTGTGAGCAATGCAATTTTGTTTTTGATAGCATCTTGCGGATTTTTTATGACAACTTCTTTGCCTTTTATAAAAATTTTTCCTTCTTTGATAGTTCTTAATCCAAAAATAGCTTCTATAAGTTCTGTTCTTTGAGCCCCCACAAGACCTCCAATACCTAAAATCTCACCTTTTCTAAGTTCAAATGAAACATTTTTAAATGACTTTGAATCAATAGAAGTTAAATTTTCGACCTTCAAGATAACCTCAGCTGGTTTATTTGTCTTTTGCGGAAATCTATCTGACATCTGTCTTCCAACCATGTTCGCAATCATCATGTCAGGGGTAAGTTCTGATATTGACCATGAACCTACAACCTTGCCATCTCTCATTATTGTCACTTCGTCGGCTATTTCAAAGATTTCCTCAAGCTTATGGGAAATATAAATTATCGAAACACCCTTTGCTTTTAAATCTCTTATTATTCTAAACAGATGTTCAACCTCATTTTCTGTCAAAGAAGAAGTAGGCTCATCCATCACTATTACTTTTGAGTTGTAAGATACAGCCTTTGCTATTTCAACAAGCTGTACCTTTGACACAGAAAGATGACCAACAATGGCTTTCGGGTCAACGTCAATCTCAAGTTTTTGTAAAAGTTGTCTGGTATCTTCATACATCTTTTTGTGATTGACAAATTTAAAAGGTCCAATGGTAAGTCGTGGAAACCTTCCAAGCCATATATTTTCCATCACATTACGCTGGTTTACTGGTTGAAGTTCCTGATGAATCATTGAAATCCCAAGCTTTATTGCATCTATCGGACTGTGGATATGAACATGCTGTCCATCTAAAATAATATCGCCACTGTCAGGTTTATAAATTCCAAATAAACATTTCATTAAGGTAGACTTTCCAGCCCCATTTTCACCCAAAAGTGCATGAACAGTTCCCTTTTTAATCTTTACTGTCACATTGTCAAGAGCTTTAACCCCTGGAAACTCTTTTGTAATACCGTTCATCTCTAAAATATACTCGGGTTTTGCCATAACAAATACACCTCTTGAAAAAATTTTTCCTCAACAAAACAAAATCAAAATTACTGCCACCTTGCCAATCTTAAAAAAGACTTGCTTGACAAGGTGGCAATCCTAAGTTTTTATAAATTACTGTTCATTAACATATTTCTTCATCTCTTCTAAATTGTCTTTTGTAACTTTCTGATACGGAACCCAGATATATTTTCCATCTGTTATTTCAAAGCCAACATTCTCTTTTGTTGGTTTTTCACCTTTTGCAAGAACATACGCTAAATTGAACGTAGCCTTTCCTTGTGCCTTTGCATCATTCAAAACAGTACCCAAAAGTGTCCCTTCTTCAAGAGCCTGAAGTCCAGGTGTTGTTGCATCAACACCAACAACTGGAACGTATTTGCCATCCTTGAAATATCCTGCTGCTTTCAGTGCTTCAATTGCTCCAAGCGCCATATCGTCATTGTTACAGAAAACTGCTTCAATCTTATCACCAAATGATGCCAAGAAAGCCTGCATCTTTTCTTGTCCTTTTACCCTATCCCACATAGCTGTATCCTGTGCAAGGCATTTTACTCTAATTCCCGCTGCTTCAACTGCCTTGATCGAATATTCAGTCCTCAGGATTGCATCCTGGTGCCCAGGCTCGCCAGTAATCATAACATACTGCATAATACCATCATGATTTTTATCAGCTTCAGGGTGTGATTTCCAGTACTCTGCCATAATTTCACCTTGCAGAGTTCCAGACTGTTCAGCTTTAGCACCAACATAGTAAACTTTGTCCCACTTCTTCATATCTTCAGGAAGCGGTTCTCTGTTGAAAAATACAACCGGAATGTTTGCCTGTTTTGCCTTGTCAATCAGCACACCTGCTGCCGTTCTGTCAACAGGATTGATTGCAAGAGCGTCAACCTTTTTTGTTATGAACAGGTCAATTTTATCATTTTGAGTAGACTGAGAGTTCTGGCAATCAACAAAATCAAGCTTTGCTTTTCCTTCGCCTTCTTTTGCAATTGCATTTCTAACACCAGTCATAAATGTGTCATCAAACTTGTAGATGGCAACACCGATATAAGGTTTGTTGTCCTCTGAGGTTCCACCCGAATTTTCATTTGTGCTCTTTTTGCCACAACCAACAAGAACAAGTGAAATAGCTAAAACAATTGATACTAAAACAACCCAGAATTTCTTTTTGTTTAACATTTACCAAAACCTCCTTATACTATTTAGTTTTTCTATAAAATTTGATTACACTATCAAATTTAAATCAAAATTAATAGCAAATCACTAAATTTATTTGTCAACTTTTCAGTTTTATGAACAAACTAAATGAAAAACTTACTGCAATTTTTTGTGGTCAATTTTTTGCTGTATATTAGAGTTTAACTTGCTGAATTCAGATGTTAAAATAATTTTTAAAGGAGTGTGTAAAAAAATGACCTCAACAAAAAATTTCATATTGAAATACTTTATAATCACAGTTTTTATTTTACTCGCGCTTATTCTGGTGTGGCTGTCTGCAAGTGATTTTCTAATCATTCGTAAAATGGGCAATTTAAATAACTTTTCACAAAACAATTATATAAACTGCGCCGTTATATTGCCTAAAAATGAAATGTATTGGAAAGAATTTTTAGGTGAGTTTGAACAATTTGCTCAGGCACAAAAGGTTTTATCAGAAACAATCTTTTATGAATCTGAACAGGAGGAGGTTTTTGGGTTAAAACTGGCTCTTTTTTCAAAGTTTGATTTTGTCATTATCTGTGATCTTTTTGCCACCAAGGAGATTAAATCTTTAATTGACCAGCTGAAAATGCAAAAAATTAAAGTGATATCTATCTTAAGCAGCAAAAACAAAGACCTTTTTGATACTACGCTGGGTTTTGATTACTTTCAAAAAGGCAGAGTTGTTGCAAGCAACATCGAAACTACAGCAAAAAAGAAAAATTTAGATAAGCTCAAAATTGCAGTCATAACAAATACAATTAACAAAAGTATATCTGATACGCTTGAAGTTGAAGGTATAAAAAGCTATTTAAAAGAAAAAGGAATAGCTTTTTCTGTAGATTTATTTTCAATAGAATATGGAAATGCCATCTCAGAGAAACTTTTAAATAACATAATAACTGCTCAGCAATACAACTGTTATTATACAACAGAAGAGCTTGAGACATTTGCATTTATTGATAGTTTTGTTAAATCTCCTAAAGACTCAAACTTTATTTTTATTGGAGCAGGGGATGATTCCCGGCTTTTAAGATACAGAGATGAAGGACTTATTGATAGGCTTGTTATGCCAAATTACGATGAACTTGCAATTAGATCTATTTTGATTATGAAAGACTTTGAAAAGCTATCTTCTAAAGGAGAATTTATTCCTATATCTATAATTGTTAAGTAGGCTGGTGATTATAAATGAAAATTTTTTTTAACACATACAGGGCAAAACTTATATTTTTTATTTTAACATTTGTTTTTATAACAATTACAATAAATCTTTTGATTCAGATTAATGTCAATTTTCTTCATAACTACTTTGATAGAACATACCACAACATAGAAAGCATAAATACCATAACAAATAACTTTGGAACAATAAGAAGGAGCATTCAATCTTATGTTATTTCAGGAGACTCAGATTCTATTTTAAACGTTTATGATAGCCTGAATTCTATATCTTATGAACTAAATCAGCTCAGTTGTCAGAGCGAAGACGAAATTGTTTATAAAAGAAGTATAACTAATATATACAAAACAATAAATGACAATATTGATATGGTGATACTTTTTAAGAAACAGGGAAAAGATTACACAAAAAAACTTTCTGAAACCATTGAAAGCTTAGAATATGCAAATTATTTTTTGCAAAAGTTTACACAAAGTAAAATAAATCACAGCGTTGAATATTATAATAGTTTGAAAAGTTCTATTCGAAAAATTACAAATACGAATTATGTAGTAATAGTATTGTGGTTTGTGCTATCAATAGTTGTGAGTCTCCTTTTTACAAAAGAGTTAACCGAACCAATATCAAGGCTTGCACATTATTCAAATAAGGTTGCAAAAGGAGAACTCAATTTTTCAATACCAAAGGTTGAACCTACAGATGAACTGGGAATTTTAAATAATTCATTTAGCGACATGCTTGAAAACATCAAAGACATGCTCAAAAGACTTGAAGATAAAGCTGAGCTTGAAAAAGAACTTGCAAAAAAAGAAATAGAAATGGTGAGGTATCAACAGGCTCTACAAGAAGCTGAGTTAAAATCACTTCAATCTCAAATAAATCCTCACTTTTTATTCAATACACTAAATACCCTTGCTCAAATGGCAATGCTGGAAAATGCAGATAAAACTTATGATATGCTTATAAAAACTTCTAATTATCTCAGATATTCTGTCCAAAACATTAATAAACTTGTAACGCTAAATGAAGAAATTGAAAATGTGAAGAATTATGTATTTATTCATAATATAAGATTTAGAAATAAAATCAATCTTGAAATTGATATCGAAAAAGATATTGAAGATGCAAAAATACCAAGCATGATACTTCAGCCCATAGTTGAAAATTCTATCGTTCATGGATTTGCAAAAAAGAGAGAAGGAACAATAAAAATAGTTGCAAAAAAACATTACTCTAATTATGTAAAAATTCAAATTATTGATAATGGCAGTGGTATAGAACCTAAAGTATTAGAAGAAATTACAAAAAAATCTTTTGTTTCTAAGACTTCTACAGGTATAGGTATTGAAAATATCAAAAAACGGCTTGAGTTTTTCTTTGGAATAAAAGAGCCTATTTTTATTGAGTCAAAGAAAAATATTGGAACAACAGTGACAATCACTATTCCCTATATAAACTAATTATTTATAAGGAGTTGAAAAAAATGAAAAAAATTCTTATCTGTGATGATGAGTCTATAGTAATTGAATCAATTTCGCATATATTGAGAAAAAATTTTTCTGAGCAGATGACTATTGATGAAGCTTATGATGGAGAAGAAGCACTGCAAAAACTAATGTTTGAAAATTACCACATAGTTTTTATAGATATTCAAATGCCTGACATGAGTGGAATAGAAGTTATGGAAGAAATTCGAAAAACAAAAAAAGAACCTTTTCCTCTTTTTATAATAATTTCAGCACATGATAAATTTGAATATGCCAGAAAATCGGTTGAACTTGGTGCATTTTCTTATATTCTAAAACCATACCTGGTATCTGATATTGTAAACATAACAAAAAAAGCTTTTGAAGAAATTGATAATATCCTATCTAAGCAAAAGGAGGAAATGGAGAAAAAAAGAAAAATCAAGGCTATGCAATCTTTAATAGAAAATGGACTTTTGTTTTTTATTTTGAACAACAAACTTTTTTCTGACCTTAACCTAAGGCAAATAGAGCAGTTTCTCGAAATTCAGAGCCTTCAGTATGGCATTATTGCAATTGTGAGGTTAGAGCAGGAAAATACATTAAATAATATAGACATTTTAAATGATCTTAAAACTGAAATTAAATCAGCTTTTTCAAATAAATGCGTTGTCTCTTTTTTATCCCCAAGCTCACTCCTATGTATATTCTCAGCTGAAAATGAGACCTATAAAGATGTTTTAAAAGACAAACTACAGAAGATAATCAAAGCCAAAACAGATGCCGAAATACAGATAGGTTTGAGCAGTTTATGCAAACTTTATGATGATTTTGAAGAAGCATTTTACGAAAGCTATAGCAATATAATTTCTGATGATAACCAAGATGTAACAGATTTGTACGTTGAAATAGAGATAATGGAAAAAAGACTTTTAAACTCGCTTTTAAAAACTACTAACATTATTCAAAAACAACAGCAGATTTCAGAACTTATAAAAAAATATATTACGGCATATGGAATCAATCAGGCAAGATACAAAGTAATTCTTTTTGTAATCCAGTTATTAATTGAAATTAACATTAAAGAAAGTGCAAAAGCTATACATGTAATGGAAAAATTTTTGAAAGATATTATTACAATCGACAATGAAAATAAGTTAACTCAAAAGTCATCCGAAATAATTCAGATAATTATCAGCGAAGCAGCAATACAAAAGAAAACATACAGTTCAAGTAACATAGTTTCACAAGCAATTGAATATATCAAAAACAATTTTAAAAGAAATATCTCTTTAGAAGAGATGAGCCAAGTATTGAATATAAGCCCTTACTATTTCAGTAAAATTTTTAAAAAGTCGGTTGGTGTAAATTTTAAAGAATACCTGATAAAAATGAAAATAGAGCATGCACAAAAGCTTTTAATAGAGACAAATATGCCAATAAAAGAAATAGCCTATGAAGTTGGATTTGATGACCCTAATTACTTTATCAAAGCATTTAAAAAATATACAGGTTCAACACCTGCTTCGGTAAGAAACAGAAATAAATAAAGGTGAGGAAATAACAATGAAAAAAGTATTAAAGTTTAAAGTAGTCATGATAACACTCACTATTGTTATAATACTTATCGCTCTTTTTTTGTCTGCTTATATTCACTTTTTAAAAAAGATTAGTATTAACCGGCCGCCCAAAATTGGATTTGCAATGAGTACACTAAAAGAAGAAAGATGGTTTTTTGATAGAAAATATCTCATTGATACTGCAAAAAAGAAAGGTTTTGAAGTAGAATGGACCAATGCAAACGAAAATGATATGACCCAGTATCAGCAGGTTAAATACCTTCTTGCAAAAGGTATAGACTTACTTATCATAGTTCCCAGCAGTTACGACTCTGCAAAAAATGCAATTGAACTTGCAAACCAGAAAAACATCCCCGTTATATGCTACGACCGAATAGCCTTAGATGCAAACATAGATGCCTATGTAGGATTTAATAATAAAAAGATCGGCGAAATTATGGCAAAATACCTGCTTAAACAGTCACCTTCCGGTAACTATGTTTTTATCTTGGGAAATCCCAGAGACTATAATACTTATCAAATAAGAGAAGGATATAGAAGAATTTTAGGATCATATATAAACTCCGGCAAAATCAATATTCTTCTTGAAGATTACTGTTATAAATGGAAAAAAGAATATGCATATGAATATGTTGCAAAACTTCTTCAGGCAGGAAAGCGTATTGACGCAATTTTGGCACAAAATGATTCCTTAGCAGAAGGAGCTATTTCTGCTTTAGCTGAAAAAAGACTTGCAGGCAAAGTTCCAGTTGTTGGGCAGGATGCTGAGCTTAGCGCTTGCAGAAGGATTGTAAATGGATATCAGCTCATGACAGTATACAAACCAATCAAAAAGCTATCTGATCTTACAATAGAAATTGCTGAAAAGATTATTAAAAAAGATAAATTACCTTATACTAAGAATTTTGTTAATAACGGGTATAAAATGGTTCCGGCATATTTGGTTGAGCCTGTTGCTGTTACAAAAAATAACATAAATCTTATTATCAAAGATAATTATCATTCATATGAAGAGATATTCGGAAAATAAAAACAAATCATATAATCTTATCATAAATAAGAGCAGGCACTGTTTTTAAGAGTACATGCCTGCTCCATTTTTCAAACCTTAAACACCTGCATTGCCTGATACAGGTCTTGGGCTAAAATATTTAGTCTTTCAATCATGGCTTTTAGTTCTTCAATTGCAGCTAATTGTTCTTCAGTTGATGCTGAAACTTCTTGGGTTGAGGCTGCAGTTTCTTGAGAAATAGCTGAAATATTTTCTATACTTTCAATTATAGATGTTTTCTCTTTGTCTATTGATAAGATTAATTTATTTATACTTTCTACTTTTTCGAATAATTCTTCAATTGCAGACTTTATTTTACCAAACGCACCTGTGACAGTCTCAACAGCTGTGTTTTGATTATTTATAACAAGTTCCACTTTGTCTGCTATCTCCTGTGCTTCTTTTGTTTGATTTATTATTTTCTTTATTATCTCATCAACCTCGCGCGTTGATTCTTTTGACATATCAGCAAGTTTGCGAATTTCGCTCGCAACAACTGCAAAGCCTCTTCCTGCCTCACCCGCCTTTGCTGCCTCTATTGATGCATTAAGTGCAAGCAGTTTTGTCTGCTCAGATATGCTACCAAGAAGATTAATTATTTTCCCAATTGATTTTGAATAATCGGTCAATTGATTTATTGTTCTTATCATTGAATCTGTAATATTTACAGTGTCAACAGTTGCTTTATCTAAGCTTTTTACAGCATCGGAGCCATCTTCTGAAAGCTCAAATACATCTTTTGAAAGTTTATTTATTTGTTCTATTGAATAAACAATAGCTTCTATTTTCTGACCAAACTGTGATACTATTTCAGAAACATTTGTAGCTTCTTTTGCCTGATTGCCTGCACCCTCAGCGATCTCTTGAATTGCTCGTGCTATTTCGTTTGAAGCAGCCGACGTTTCACTTGCTATTGTTGTCAGGGAAGTTATTGAGGATGTTACCTGCTGTGTCAAATTTACACCCTTTTCTATAAGTTTTTTAATGTTCTTGGTCATATTGTTAAAGCTTCGTGAAAGACTCCCTATCTCATCACTGCGCCTTATATTAATGGTATTTGTTAAGTCGCCTTTTTCTGCTATCGCCATAACATCGGTTATTTTTTCAATATCCTTTACTATTTTTAGAGCAAAGATGATGCCAAACACAATAGCAATTAATGTAAATACAACTGTAAGTAATATAATTACGCTTTCCATACTGCGTGCACTTTTTACTATTGCACTAACCGGTATCATACCCACTACAGTCCAGTCAAAATACTGAGTTTTTGAAAAAGTTATAAGATATGGTTTTTGCTGATAAACTGTTTCAAAAGCCCCTCCTTTTTTGCCAGCCTCAACCTGAGATAAAACTTTTTGTACAAGTCTTTCGTTTGGTTTTAGCTTTTGATTCATTTTGTTTTCCCAATCTAATGGAAGCACTATCTTGCCACCAGCTAAAAGACCTATAGTTGTGACGCCTTGCTTTGAGAGTTCTGTAGATTGAAGCTTTTCTCTTAGCCACTCTTCCTTTATATCCAAAAGCATTACGCCTTTTATCTGGTTAGTTTTCAAATCTCTAAATTGAAATCCAATTGAACATGCATAAGCAGGAATCTGACTGTTGTTATTTTCAGCAACCTCATCAAAGTTTTCTCTATGAGAATCAATCAAAACATATCCTGCCGAATCCATAATCGTTTTGTACCATTTTGAATTTTCTATTTTCTGAAAATCAAAATAATCTAAAACTAAAGGTGGAAACATCAATGAAGTTTGTCTATTTGTTAATATGTACGCACCAGAGAACATTTCAGATGTAACTACAAGATTTGCAATAATATTTTTTTGCATCTTGGGCTATTTTTGCCTTTTCATTTTCGTCCTTTAGATTTTGGCTTTCTCCTGTGCAAAAAGATTGTATGCTGTCATTTGACATAATCTGAATTGCAGCGTTTTTTGCTGTTTCAAATAAGATTTGAAAATACTGTGCTGTTGAGTTTGTCGCAATCAAATATGACTTTTTGCTTTCGCTTATCACTGCATTTACTGCTTTTGACACAGAAAATATATCAATAATAGTTATTGGTATTAATAGCAATGTTAATACAAAAATACTAAGTTTTTGAGCAAGGCTACCTTTTTTGGATAACTTTTGTATTGCATTTGTTCTAAGTTTTATCCATGAGTTCATAAACAGCCACCTTTCTTAATATATTTCAGATTCTAAAGTCAAATTTTTAAATTGCACCCAAAAGTTTAAAAGGCCATAGCTTTCAAACTTGTTAGAATATATTCATCTTATGGAATATAATAATACCCGTTTAAAGCTATGGCCTTTCAAAATTGATATTTTATGCTTTCTTTCTTGACATAATATCAAGCCATACTGCAAATACAAGGACAAGACCTTTTACAATAAGCTGGTATGAATACTCCATATTCAAAAGACTCATACCGTTGTCGATACTTGCCATAATTAAAGCACCAATGATGGCACCCGGAACTGTTCCTTCACCACCAAGCGTGCTTGTGCCACCAAGTATTGCAGCAGCAATTGCATCAAGTTCCATGTTTGTTCCCGCACCGGAGGTTGCAGCGTCAAGTCTTGATGTTAATACAATTCCTGCCAAAGCAGATAAAAATCCCATCAGGATAAAAATCTTCATTGTAATATTTTTAATATTTATACCAGAAAGGCTTGCAGCTTCTTTGTTTCCTCCTATCGCATAAACATATTTACCAAATGTTGTGTTTTGTGAAATAAAAGTCAGTAGTATAGTAAATATAACTAATATGAGAACAGGAATTGATATACCTTCATAGCTTATCATAACACCTGTAAATGCTGCTATCAATGCAATTACAACAGCTGCTTTTGCAATCTCTAAGCCCATCGGCAATACTTCCAGGTTATATTTCTTTCTTCTATTTCTTTGATTAATTGTCAAAAGCAAGTATCCAACAATTAAAACAGCTCCAAACACAATGCTCAAAGCTTTATTTAAATATCCTTGACCGATAAATGTAAAACTCTCCTTAAAGGGTGAGATAGTGATACCCTTGCTTGCTAAAAGCACGCCACCTCTGAATATTAGCATTCCTGCCAGAGTAACAATAAATGCTGGAACACCTCTGTATGCTATCCAATACCCCTGCCAGATACCAATCAATATGCCTATCACAATTACTGCAAGAACTGTTGCTGGTGTTGACCAGCCATGCCATACTTGCAATACACCTGCAATTGCTCCTGTAAATCCAACAACAGAACCAACTGACAGGTCAATGTGTCCTGCAACAATGACAAATACCATTCCTATTGCAACAAGTGCGGTGATCGCCATCTGTCTTGCAAGCATTGAAAGATTTCTTGGGGTCAAAAAATTTCCATCAGTAAGTATTGTAAATATGGTCCAGATAAGAAGTATGGCAATGATAAGAGTGTAAGTACGCAAGTTCTTTTTCAAATTCATACCTTATCTTCCTCCTGTTGCTAAAGTCATAATCTTTTCCTGAGTTGCCTCATCGGCCATGAGTTCTCCTGCAATTTTGCCCTTTTGCATAACAAGTATTCTATCAGACATACCCAAAATCTCAGGAAGTTCTGATGAAATCATGACAATTCCAACACCATGTTCTACAAACTGGTTCATAAGATTATAAATCTCAAACTTTGCACCAACATCAATACCTCTTGTAGGCTCATCCAAGATCAAGACCTTTGGATTTGCCAAAAGCCATTTAGCTATGATGACCTTCTGCTGGTTACCACCGCTTAGGTTTTCAACTCTCTGAAAAGGTGAAGCTATTTTTATTCTGAGCTTCCCAACATAATCTAAAGCTGTGCTAAGCGACTTTGGAATATTTATTATCCCGCCGTTGGCAAACTTCTGATAGTTCGGGAGTAAAATGTTGTCCTTTATATCCATCATGAGCACAAGCCCATATCGTTTTCTGTCTTCTGAAAGATAGCATATCCCGTGCTCTATCGCCTCTCTTGGATTATTTATCTCTATCTTCTTTCCATCAAGCCAGATTTCTCCTTCTTTTCTTCCGGGATATGCACCAAATATGCTCATAAAAAGCTCTGTTCTTCCTGCCCCCATGAGACCTGAAATCCCTAAAATCTCTCCTTCTTTTATCTCAAAGCTTACATTATCAATAATTTTCTTTTCTGGATTGTCTTTGTCATAAACAGAAAAGTTTCTAACTTCCATAATCGTTCTTTTTGCCTTGTGCGGTACTTTTGGAAACCTTTGGGTAAGTTCACGACCTACCATTCTTCGTATTATCTCATCTTCTGTTAATGCTGATATTGGATCTGTTGAGATTGTCTTGCCGTCTCTTAAAACTGTTACTGTGTCTGCTATCTCAAAGATTTCTTCAAGCCTGTGAGATATATATATGCATGTTACACCGTGGTTTTTGAGATCTTTCAAAATTCTAAAAAGCTGTTTTGTTTCACTTTCTGTAAGTGCTGCTGTTGGTTCATCAAGTATTAAAATCTTACTATCTTTTGAAATAGCCTTTGCAATTTCTACCATCTGTTGCTGGCCTATTCCTAAATTTTCAACCTTTTCATAAACATCTATCTCAATGTTCAACTTTTCAAAAAGTTTTTTGGAATCTGCATAAACCTTGTTCCAGTTTATAATCCCGTTTACAACAGGTTCTCTGCCAAGAAAGATATTTTCGCCAACAGTCATACCCTTTACAAGAGTAAGCTCTTGGTAAATTATTGCAACCCCTGCATGTTCGCTGTCTTTTATGTTTCTAAAATGTTGTTTTTTGCCTTCAATAAAGATATCCCCCGAATAAGTCCCATATGGATACACACCGCTTAATATCTTCATCAAAGTTGACTTACCCGCACCATTTTCACCAACAAGAGCGTGGATTTCGCCTTTTTTAACTTTGAATGTTACATCGTCAAGTGCTTTGACGCCCGGAAATTCCTTTGTTATGTGAACCATTTCAAGAATATACTCGCTCATCTCGACTTACCACCTTCACCCATTCAAAATTAAATTCTGAGAAGGGGAAAAACGCTTCCCCTCCCCAGAAAAACAACAGATTTTATAGCTAACCCTCCAGATTATTTCTTCCCATAAACCTGTTCTTTTGTAAACCAACCACTCTGGATTAATACCTTATCGATATTGGACTTATCAACTGCAACAGGTGTTAAAAGTATTGATGGAACATTGAATTTTCCATTGTAAACTTTGCCGTTTACATCTTTGAGCTGAGAAACTTTCTTGCCTTTTGCAAGCTCAACTGCAACCTCTGCTGCTTTTTTAGCAAGAAGTCTTACATCTTTGAACACTGTCATTGTCTGTGTTCCTTCAACGATTCTCTTAACTGCTGCAAGGTCAGCATCTTGACCTGTTACAACAACTTTTCCAGCAAGTCCCTGAGCTTTGAGAGCTTGAATAATTCCACCTGCCGTTCCATCATTTGGTGCTAAGATTCCTTGGACATTATTTTTTGCTGCAGTGAGTGCATTTTCACAAAGTCTCAATGCTTCTTCTGGTTTCCAGTCTTTTACTGGCTGGTCAAAGAGAACTTTTACTTTGCCGCTCTTTACAAGTGGTTGGATGTACTTCATAGCACCTTGGTAAAAGAGTGTTGCATTGTTGTCTGTAGGAGCACCTCTGAACACGAAATAGTTCCCCTTTGGAACCTTCGATGTCAAGTATTTGCCCTGAAGCTCACCAACTTTTACATTGTCAAATGAAACATAAAGGTCAACATTAGCATTTTTGATTAATCTGTCGTATGATATAACTTTTACGCCAGCTTTATGAGCTTCATCAATGATAGATGTAAAAACTTCTGCGTTGTTTGGAACTATAACCAGAACATCTATACCCTGGCTGATAAGATTTTCGCATTGTTCTTTTTGCTTGACATCGTCCATGTTAGCAGCTTGTACTAAAACTTTTGCACCAAGCTTTTGAGCTGCTTTTACAAACTCGTCTCTGTCTTTGTGCCATCTTTCCTCCTGCAATGTTGCAAGAGATAAACCAATTTTAATCTGTTTTGAAGTTTTTGCTTTTGCATACTTTGGAACAACTGCAAAGCCTATACCAATTATGAAAGCTACCGCAACAACAATGGAAACAATTCTTAGTAGTGACTTTTTCATTACAATTTGACCTCCCTCTTAGATTTTTTTGTTTGATTTGCAATATCATTTTAACAACAAATATTATCAAAAACACTATTATTTTTTGACATATTGGTGGAATTATTAAACTTTCCTTACAAAATGAATAGCACTTTTTTGAACTCAAAAAATTACTATAGGGCAAGCTATATGTAAATGTTATAATGATTTTTGAGGGAGGCAAAAATCAAAGATGAAAAAAAGATTGCAAAACCTGAGTTTTAGAATAATGGTATTTTTCAGTGTAATTATATTTGTATTAATTGCGTTATATGATATCTATAATATAAGGTTCATTAACATCTCTGAGAAAAAAGCAAATTTTAAAAACTCTGTTCGGATCATGATGATATTGCCGCAAAACCAAACATACTGGGACTGGTTTTTGAATGAGTATAAAGATATCTCGGAAAAACAGAAAATTATAACAGACATTGTTTTTTATAACACTCCAAAAGATGCATACAAACTTTTAAAACTGGTAACTGTCACAAAACCTGATGCTATTGTAATGTGTAATATATATAATTCCAAAGATATTGCCCAAGTTCTCTCCTCTATAAAAAACAACAATATTTTTATAGTATCTTTATTTAACGATATGCTCTTCAGATACGAAGACGTTTTTGTAGGCATTGACTACTATTACAAAGGCAAAATAGCCGGAAAGATTATATGTAACGTTTTAAATAAAAAAAATAATATGCCTGAGAGACTAAAAATTGCTATTGTAAACCCTTTTTATACAACAATCGGCGGGACGCTGGAAGTAAAAGGACTCACAGACTTTTTGAAATCCAAAGGAATAAAAAATATAAACATAAAGAATTTTAATTTTGAATACTTTTCATTTCCATCTGAAGAGCTTACAAGACAGCTTATTTTAGAAGATAAGCAAAAATTCAATGTCATCTATATAGGAAGCGAAACAGACACACTTACAATTGCTCAGAATATAATAACCTTCAACAAGCTTGACCAGTTTATTGTAATTGGCGCTGGCACCAATCAGAAGCTTCAAAAGTATGTAAGAGAAAGGATAATAAACGGAATTATAAACGACAATGGCAAACTGATTGCTCAAAAGTTGTGTGAAGCAATACTCAGCTGGAAAAGGTTCGGCCATGCTTCCTCTTATATATCTACAAACTTCAATGTCATGGAATAAAGGTGATTAAAAATGAAGTTTTTTTCAGTACAAAGCAAACTTTTGGCATTTTTCTTCATTATTATTCTCTCCTTGCTTGCAATAGACATCTTAATCCAATACAACAATAACTACCTTGTTAGTTTGGTAAATGAAACTTTTGAAACTATAAACACCATAAATATTACAAAAAAAGATATATCTTCTTTGAACTCAAACCTCCAGCGATACCTAATTTCAGGGGATTCTGACTCTATGCTTTCTGTATACGGGTCGCTCAATTCAATAGATGAAAAATTATCTGCTCTTGAAAGTAAAATACTTACAAAAGAAGAGTATTTATACTATACAAATTTAATTACAATCTTTGAGTACCTCAGCAAGCTAACAGAACGACTTGTAATTTACAAGAAAGGTAACTTGCCGTTATCTAAAACTTATTCTGAGTATATTGATTTTTCTAATTTTCTTAACCTCTACCTCGAAAAATTCAGTGAACAAAAGATAAAATTCACAATGGAGATCCATCACAAAGCGCAAAGACAGTTAAATACCATTCGAAAAATCAATAATCTGGTAATTCTCATATGGACCTTATTTGCATCTTTACTGAGTATCATTTTTAGCAACACATTTACAACGCCAATTATTAATCTTTCAAAGGTCGCAAACAAGATAGCACATGGTAATCTTGAAACACAGCTTCCTGAGTATTCCGCAAACGATGAGGTCGCAGTTTTGTACCAGTCTTTTTCTAATATGATTTCTAACATCAAAGACATGGTGAAAAAACTTGAAGAAAAAGCTGACCTTGAAAGAATGTATGCTCAACAAAAGATTGAAGCTATAAAATACAGGCAAGCTTTGCAGGAAGCAGAACTTAAAAATCTACAGGCTCAAATTAACCCTCATTTTCTTTTCAATACTCTAAATACCATACTTCAGATAGCTATGTTTGAAAATGCAAAGCAAACTTATGAGATTTTGCTCAGAACCTCTAATTATTTAAGATATGTGGTTCATAACATAACCAGAGTTGTTAAGCTTGAAGAGGAAATAGAAAACGTTAAAAACTACATGTTCATATATCGCATGAGATTTGGTGACAGAATAAAATTAGAAATAGATGTGGAAAATGAAACAAAGCTTCTTTTGATGCCATGCATGATACTGCAACCACTTGTAGAAAACGCTATTATTCACGGGTTTAAAGAGAGTGAATATGGAACAATAAAGATTTTAGCAAAGAAGAACGAAGATATGGTAATTATAGAGGTGTCTGACAATGGCAAAGGAATTGAAAAAGAAACACTGGAAGATTTAAAAAACTTTTCATTTGAACACAATAAAACAACAGGGATAGGCATTAACAATATTGCAAAACGTCTTTCGTATTTTTATAACATAGAAAGTCCTCTTTATATAGACTCAAATTCTGAGGGTGGAACAACAGTAACAATAAAAGTGCCTTTTATAACAGATATTTCAAAACTTCCAAAACAAGAGGTGAACAATATATGACATACAAAATATTAATTGCTGATGATGAAAAGATAGTTGTTGATTCAATAAAATTTATCCTCGAAAATAACTTAGATGAAGATATTGAAATCTCCACTTTTACTCTTGGTAGAGAAGCACTTGAGAATTTGCTCTTTTACTCATATCATATTGCCTTTGTTGATATCAAAATGCCAGACTTAGACGGACTTGAACTTATTGAAGAGTTCAGAAAAATGAGAAATTCCGAATTCCCTCTATTCATCATAGTCTCTGCTTATGACAAATTTGAATTTGCTAAAAAAGCAATAAAAGAAAAAGCTTTTGCATATATTTTAAAACCATATTCAATAGAAGATATAGTCTTGACAGTACAATCCGCAATAGCTCATATAAATAGTATTCTGGCAAAGACAAAAGAAAATATAGAAAAAAATGCCCAGCTGATTGTTATGAGAAATTTACTTGAAAACAGTTTTATACCCACACTTATCTTCAAAAATGTCTTTGATATAGTGGATATAAACCAATATGAAAAAATTTTTGGAATAAACCTTAAAAGTGGGATTTTAATGGTGCTGTCACTCAAGGATAAAAGCGATTTTGTTTCAAGTTTTAAAGAACTGGATAACATTCGAAAAGATTTAAAAATATCATTTGAACACAAGGCTTTGACTTCAATAGGTATGGGAGAATATTTGATATGTTTTTTCTCTGCTTCTTCTCAGAAAGAGGCGGAAGGTTTAAAAGAAAAAATCCAAGAAATTTTGAAACAAAAACCATACTGGAACAATGTCAAGATAGGATTCAGTGATTTTTATTATTTAGACGAAGGTTATGAAAACGCATTTTGGGAAGCTTACTACTCAACGCTTGACATTGATTCATCAGATGAAAATGAAGAAAATGAACATCTCCTTCTTTTGACTGAAAATTTAGAGGGAAAACTAATTCATTCAATCAACAACCCAACCCAAATTCCTGTGATAGAAAACTATATAAATCAGCTGTGCAGGCTTTATGTTGAGCTTTTTGGCGAAAATAACTTAAAATATAAGGTGATAAAACTTATTATTATGCTTTTGCTTGAAACTGGCATTGAAAATAGAAACGAATCAATAGATATAGAAAAACTTATTGCACAAATTCTGAATTCTTCTTCTGAACAAATTGTGGAGATTTTTAAAAAAGCTTTACTAACACTCTTTAGCAAAGCAAAGATAAAACACGACCAGATTATAAACAATGATTCCATCAACAAAGCAATAGAGTTTATAAACCAAAATTACAATCAAGAAATTACACTTTCTCAAATAAGCACAGCATTTAATTTTAATCCGTACTATTTTAGTAAGCTTTTTAAAAAATATACTGGTGTGAGCTTTAAAACATACCTAACAAAACTAAGGATTCAAAATGCTTGTCAGCTTTTGAAGAATTCATCAAAGAGCATAAAGGAAATATCCTTTGCAGTAGGTTTTTCAGACCCGAACTACTTCATCAAGGCTTTTAAAAAGTTTACAGGTATGACACCTTCGGCATACAGAAGCTTACCAGATGAATCAAAGCCACTCTAAATTAAAAAGAGGGATGATTTTATGAACTACATTTATAGAAGTAAAAAAGCGGTCAAAAAAAGTAGAATTAAAATTCTTCTTATCCTTACCCTGATATTCTTTGTAACAGCTTTAATAATCTTTATATTTTACTATCCAAAATTTGACAATAAAAAACAACAAATAATAAAACCTACAAAAGTCAGAATTGGTTTTGCAATGGGCACATTAAAGGAGGAAAGATGGTTCAAAAACAGAGACATTTTAATTGCCAAGGCACATGAGAGAGGGTATGAGGTTGAATGGGTAAACGCAAACGAAAACGATGTTGAGCAGATTAATCAAGTAAAATATCTATTGAGTAAAAATATTAATATTTTGATTATTGTTCCTAATAACTATGAAAAATGTAGTGGTGCTGTGAATTTAGCTAAAAAAAGAGGTATAAAGGTTATAAGCTATGACAGACTTGTAAAAAACAGTGACATTGATGTGTATATTTCATTTAACAACTACAAAGTAGGAGAACTGATGGCAAAATGGCTTTTAAAAAGCGTTCCACATGGAAACTACGTTTTTTTGCTCGGAGATCCTGGAGATTACAATGTGCAGATGATAAAAGAAGGGTACCACAAGGTATTGGATTCATTTATTAATAAAAAGCAAATAAATAATATTCTGGAGAAATATTGTTACAACTGGCGAAAAGAATATGCTTATAACTATATTAATAATCTTTTAGAAGAGGGAAAAAGAATTGATGCGGTTTTAGCTTCGAACGACTCTCTTGCTGAAGGTGCAATCATGGCACTTTCTGAAAAGAGGCTTGCAGGAAAAGTGCCTGTTACAGGACAGGATGCAGACATCTCAGCATGTCAGAGAATTGTCAAGGGTACTCAACTTATGACTGTTTACAAACCTATTGACAGACTTGTTGATCTTACACTTGAAATAGTTGACAAGTTGATTAAAGAAGAACCACTCAAATCTGTTTATATGCTAAACAATGGCTACAAAAATGTTCCAACCTTTTTTATAGACCCTATCGGTGTTGATAAAAGCAACATCAATGATACCGTGATAAAAGATAATTTTCATACATGGGATGAGGTATATATAACAAAGTAATTTGTTTATTCCATCACCAGATGGGAGGGCCCAAAAATCATGTGCAAAGCAAAAGTTTATATTGGCACATCTGGTTTTTCTTATTCACACTGGAGAGGCATTTTCTACCCGGAAAATTTGCCATCTACAAAGAGATTTGAGTTTTATACAAACTACTTTCAAACAACAGAGATAAACTCAAGCTTTTACAGACTTCCCCAAGAAAAAACCATTTTAATCTGGTACTTTTCTTCACCTGATAATTTTGTTTTTTCTTTAAAGGCTCCAAAGGCTATAACTCACTTAAAAAGATTTTTAGAAGTTGAGGAAGAATGGAATAAGTTTGAAAACAGGATAAAACTCTTAAATGAAAAACTTGGTCCAGTACTTTTGCAACTTCCGCCAAGTTTTAAGGCTGATGATGAAAATATAAAGAGAATTTCAGAGTTTTTAGACGGAAAGGAAAACTTTAAATTGGCAATTGAATTCAGGCACAAAAGCTGGTGTGATGAAAAAATTTTTGAAATTTTAAAAAGTTTTAATGTTGCGTGGGTGATAGCAGACTCTTCCCGGTATCCAAAAGCAAAAGTTATAACAGCAAATTTTACATATATTCGCCTGCATGGACCAAAAGAAATGTTTTCTTCTTGTTATTCAGATGATGAACTCTATAACCTTGCAAATGAAATAAAAGAATACTCTAAAGTTTGTAACCAGATATATGTGTATTTCAACAACGATTTTAACGGTTATGCAGTAAAGAATGCTGAGACTCTGATAAACATTGTTAATAATACAATTTAAAAAAAGGCCTCCCTTCATAGGAAGCCTTTTTTAATTACCAGTAGCCGCTCCAGTATCGTGATATTCTTACTAATTTATTTTTCTCATTTGCCATCTAACTTCTCCCATCTTTTCTTTAACAAGAAAGCTGCCATTTTAGGCTGTCTTTGTCTTGTAAATACACCTTTCCTGTTGCCCATTACTCTGTGAACAGCCTGCTTTGTTGCAAAGTCTGCAAAATTCCAAACATGCTCGCCTACTACAAAATCTAACCTGTCAAAAACCTTGTGAAACTTTTCCAGCATTCTACATTGATACTCTTCAGAAAACATAACAGGCGGGGCGCTGTGAAATCCAGCTATTGTGTCTGCTCCATATAAGGTCGGAATATCACCAGCAAAATTCAGAAATCTCTATAATATTTTAAAAAGCTAAAAAATTCTTTAAAAATTTTAAAATTCTTATGTTGCAATATATAAAAACTAAATAAATTAAAAACTGGATATTGTAAGAAAGGGGCTATCCAATTATCTTTTTGGACAGCCCCTAAAGTTTTTTACGTTATTTTAAAGTTTGCTAACTATTGATTTTGTAAAATAATTGTAGAAATAGACCTCGCAGAAGATTTCCCGCTAAAGATTTCTCCAGCTATTTTTATACCAAATTCTATTTCTTCCTGATTTTTGTTAAAAATAACTATTACCAAGCTATTATCATTATTTCTGCCTACTAAAACTTCAAGTTTTGGATTATTACAATTACTTGCGACAATTTTAGCTCCCGGCTTTATAAATTTTGAAAAATGCCCAATATAATAATATGCATTTTGATAGTAAATCTTTTTCTCATTTTTATCAACAACTATCGGGGCATCGCAAAAATTGCCAACATGATTGGGACCTCCAACTGTGTCAAGAACAATATTCCAATCCATAAATCCAATTGTGTAGCTGTTAAAATCTCCAATTATCTCATGAGCATACCTTTCTCCAAGCTCCCAGGAACCAAGCTTTACTCCACCTTCCTGACAACCTTCGGTAAACACTAAATTGACATAAGGAAACTCTTCTTTTATTTTTTTGAGCTGGTCAAAATGGTCCCCTCCATACCAGTGGAATGCAACTCCCCACACATACTTTGCAGCGTCTTTGTCACTCAAAATTGTTTTTACCCTATCATATATGATATCTTTGTTGTGGTCCCATATAAGTATTTTTATATGGGAAAGCCCTTCTTCCTCAAGAGTTGGCCCTAAGTAATCCTTCACAAAATCTCTTTCTTCTTCAGCTGTGTATATACACGACTCCCACACCTGAGTTGCCATAGGCTCATTTTGAACTGTCACTGCCCATATATCAATTCCTTCTTCTTTATATGCTTTTATGAATTTGCAGAAAAATCTTGCCCATGTTTTTTTATACTCATCCTTTAGCTTTCCACCATGGCACATATCACCGTTTGTTTTCATCCATGCAGGCGGACTCCAAGGTGAAACAAGAATTTTGAGATCTGGACAATATTCCTTTATTCTTTTTAAAAGAGGAATTACCATCTTTTTGTCTCTCTCAATGTTAAAATATTTAAGATCAGTATCACCTTCAACATCATCACAGCTATAGCTGTCTGTACAAAAATCACAGCTGTTCATATGGATTCTACAGAGTTTGTAGCCAAGCCCATCTTTTGGATCAAAGTAACCTCTTAAAATCTCTTCTTGTTGCTGGGGTAAAAGTGACAGTATATTTACCGCGGCAGCCTCCGTAAGTGCTCCTCCAAATCCTATTACCTCTTGAAATGTACAAGATGGATCAATTGTTATAATAGTCTCATTTTTTATTTTTTGGCACTCTTTTATATTGTCTACTTGCTGCATAGGAATACTCTGATCCTTGGCAGTTACGTAACTTGCAATTTTTTTAAACATTTCTAACCTTCCTCCTTTTGGATTTCTAATTAAATGAGTTAGTGCTGGAATATATATTCATTCTACTTCAAGAACTTTTTTCGAGTAAATACACTGAATTTTAGAAAAGGTCTCAATTTTGTTGAAAAAATAGCTTTAAGTACTTACCTTTACCCCTTTACAGCACCCAGGGTAACCCCTTTTGTAACCTGTTCGTTCAGCACAATATACACAATTAATGATGGCAAAGCTACTATTGTTATTACAGCAAACTGGACTGCATAGTTAGATGCATATTGACCTGCAAAGTTGTAGACTGAAAATGGTAGAGTCCTGAACTTGTCGGATGTTAGGTATGTTGCTGCCATAATAAATTCGTTCCATGTATTTAAAAAGGTGGTAACGGTCACAGTCACAATAGCAGGCTTTGAAAGAGGCAGAATAATCTGAAACAGGATTCTAAATATACTGCAGCCATCTATGATTGCCGACTCTTTTAAAGCTCGTGGAATACTTCTTATAAACCCTGTCATCAAAAAAAAGAAGCACAGCTGTGCTTCTTTTGTTGAAACTACTTTTCCCTTGCCACGTCAAAACATACCATCTCTTATTAAAACTTGTAATTCTTTGTGTTATTGTCAATACCTTTTAGGTTCTTTCCAAAGTCACTTAAATAAATTTTAATTTTCGTTTATAATGAGCAGAGGTTAAAAAATTAAGATAAAAGTTATTAAGAGAATTATGTATGGTCACTGTAGTTTTGAATGGTTTATAAAGTCAGCTGTTTTGGCACTACTGGGCAGTATAATTAAAGTCTGCCATGAAAAATGCATTGATTTAAATGATGTAGTAAATAGCAAGGTTTTTGAAAACATTTTGAAAACTGACAAAAAAGATTTGCTCAAAGCATCGCTACTCAGTTTTTTAAATGCAGTAGTGGATAGAATTGAACAGAGTGAAAACAAAAATCTAATCGTCAAAGCAGCCATTAACTTCATTGAAAAAAACTATAACAAAAACATCACATTAGAAAGTATTGCAAAAGAGGTATATGTAACACCTGCGTATTTGAGCATTCTATTTAAAAGAGAATTGAAGATTAATTTTGTCGATTACCTGCACAAAATTAGAATTCAAAAAGCTCAGGAACTTTTGAAAAATCAAAATTTAAAAACATACCAAGTTGCAAATATGGTTGGTTTTTCTAATGAGAAGTATTTTTCTCAACTGTTCAAAAAGTATACTGGACTTACACCAACACAGTACAGGGAGAGCTTGCTTTGAAAAATTTATTGTGCCTTATAAACAAGCTCTCCTCCAACATATACCTCCTTTACATTTAAATCCTCATCCATCAATACAAAATCTGCCCTAAAGCCTTCTTTTATCGCACCGCACTCAAGAGAAAGAAGCCTTGATGGATTGTAAGTTGCTGAGCGCAGTGCGTCTTCTAATCTAATTCCAATTTTTGTTAAGTTCTTTATTGCCTTATCAATTGTCAAGGTGCTGCCAGCTATTGTGCCATCTGCTAATTTACAAATTCCATTTTCAACCTTCACATCTAAGGCCCCCAAACTATACTCACCATCAGAAAGGTCTGTTGCAGAAATAGAATCACTAATTAATATAATATTCTCAGGACCTTTTAGCTTGTAAGTAAGCTTTATAATCTCAGGAGACAGGTGAATAAGATCGCAAATTAGCTCTACTTTGATGCTGCTCAAAAGCGCATATGTAGTAATAGAATTCTGCCTGTGATGAATTTGGGGCATTGCGTTAAAAAGATGAACAATATTTTTGGCACCAAGCAGGTGCGCTTGTTTTGCCTGTTCAAAACTGCTTTCTGTGTGCCCAAGAGAAATATTAATCCCATGTTCAACAGCTTTTGAAATAAACTCATTGGGATTTTCAAGTAGCTCTGGTGCAAGCGCAATATCTATAATTTTTTCTTCACAATTAAAAATTAATTCTTCCAATTTCTCAACTGTCGGTTTCTGCAAAAACCTTTTATCATGTGCACCTTTCTTTGCAGGATTTATAAATGGCCCTTCTAAGAATATTCCAGGAATGTTTAGTTTAAAATCTGGATCCTTCTTTGCTTCTTTAATAGTTTTAGCAAGCTTATATATATTCTCAAAAGGAGCTGACACAATTGTTGGTACAATAGTTGTAACACCATGTTTAAAATAGTAATTTTGGATAGTTTTCACATCATCTGCTGTAGTATTGAAAAAATCAACACCGCCAATACCATGTGTATGTTTGTCCACAAATCCAGGTGAAAGAACAAAATCTCTTTTGTCTATAACTCTATCTTCTGCAGTATCAATTCCTTCTTGCGTTCCCAAAATTATTCCATCTTCCACAACCAAAACATTGTCTTTGATAAATGAATACCCATTAAAAATCTTTTTGACCAAAATGTATTTTCTCATGATTGAAAATACCTCAAAATATTGTTTTGTTTTCTTTTTTACAAACTTAATTCGATTTTTTTAAATCATATGTCAAAGTATTTTTAGTACTGAGAATGATTATTTCGTTATAGGTGATATATTCTTATTATTTCATTTATTATATCTTTGCTCACATATGCACCGCTATTGCTTTGATATTCATCTATTAGCTCTTTTAATCCTTTTTGCTAATTATTTCCTTCTCAAAAGCAGCACACAAAATACCCAACGTGCCAGTCGAGTTTATTCCATACTTTTTACAGATTTTTTGTACTGGTTTATCATTTGAAACACAAATAATTTTTTATTGGAATGCTATTGAAATTACGAGTCTATCATAAACTGAAAGAGCTTTGAACTTTTTTAACTCCTGAAAAAACCTATATCCCTCTTCTGTTTCAAGATTTGCAATATCATATCCTAAATCCTTGAGTTTCTTAACAACCTCAGCTGGTAGCTCCTTTGATACAACGAAACCTGAGACAAAGACTTTTGAAAAAACCTGAAGGGGAATTTCAAGATAGCTTAGCCTTTGAAAATCTATTATCACATTTGTATCAAGTATTGCTACTTTATCTATGAGTTTCTTAATCTTCTCTCTCATCCATCATCCACTTCTTTGTGTTTTCTCTTGCTTCTTCAACACTAATTCCAAGAAGTTCTGCCACCTTGTTAATTCCTATCTGTTCCTTCATAAAAAGCATTCTTACTATCTTCTCATGAGCAGTATTTTTTTTGAAGTATGGCATTGGATCAGGTTCTTTTTTAGTGTAACCTTTCATGTTCAAGTATTTCAGCCATTTTTGATATTCTTTATCACTGATATATTCATAGTCGTTTAAAACATGCAAAAGAGCTTTTAAACTTACTCGCAAATCTTTTTTGATGTATATGAGATCATTCCATGATAACTGACTTTTAAGTAAGACAGAATACTTAGCAAGACTTTTCCGCGGAATTAAAAAATATCCTGCAAATTTGTCAGCAATTTTTTCGTAAATATTCCTGTGAGTAGACTGTAGAATAACTTGTCTGTATTGGTTTCTGTCAAATAAAATGTGAGCATACTCATGAACAATACTAAATATTTTTCTCTCTTCTGGAATGTTCTCGTCATCGTTAATCACTATAAAACAACCCTTTTGGTCATGCAAAGCAGATACTCCAAACATGTCTGGCATATCAAATTTTTCAAAAATTATTCTTATTCCCTTATTTTCAAAACACTCGATGATTTCCTCTCCTCTGCTTTCACCAATGTTTAACCATTCTCTTTCTTCTAGTGCTATCTGTTCTATTTGAAGTTTTATCTCCTTTGGTATCTGCTTTTCCTTAGAATCTATTTTGAGATTATACTGCTGTGGAAGATAGGAAATCTTTTCACCAGCAAGTTCATAAATCTCATACACCCTGTTTATCAAATCACAGATTTTGTTCTGAACAGTTGAGATAGATTCTTTATTTAAAACATGAGCCCTGAATAAAAAAGCCATTTCTTCATGTTTGTTTTCAAGAAAATAATCTAACGGCTTCCCAAAAAATTCAGCTATTTTGAAAAGCTTCTCGCTATCAATAATTACTTCACCTTCAAGGTATTTAGTCATAGTCTGCCTGGTAACTCCAATTAAATCTGCAAGTTGCTTTATCTTTACATTCTGTTTTTTCATCAATGCGAGTATGTTATTCCCAATTACCTTTGCTAATGACATATTAACTCACTCTCATCAATTTCTTGTTATAAATATTTTACACTATTTGAATTATCTTTGCAATAAAAATGTTAATTTTATTTAACATTCTTATTATTGTTTCCATTGAAAGAAAAAATTTGCACATTGCTTAAATATGTAAACTGCATTATATGTTTGTATTCTCTCATATGAATTACTCGTATTTGATATGCATAAATCTTAAAGCATCACGCTCTTATCAAGTAGTTTTCCAAATACACACAATACCAATGACATATTTAAATTTTTCTTGTATATTTATGAACAGGCAAATTACTTCCACAGGAGGAGATGTCTTTATGAAAAAGAAAATTGCAATAATCTCATTTATTGTGTGTATTCTTTTTGCCTTGTCTGCAATAGCTTCATCTCCAACAAATTATAAAGCTCTTTATGAAAAGCTTTTAAAAGATTATAATAACTTGAAAACCGAAAATCAGAAGCTAAAAAACGACATAGCCCTACTTAAAAAGAAAAATGAGGAATTGCAAAAGAAAATATCATCTATGCCTCAACTATCCTATTATGATGTTTTAATTAACGGAATTAGTACTGCTCAAAAAGTACCCTTTATAAGCTATGGTGGAAGAAGATATGTCCACTTTGATTCTATTCTCAAAACATTCTTGAACGTTGGAGATATGGGTTATATCTTCAATGATCAAGCAAAAAGAGTAGAAATAGGGGCTTTTGTGAAAAATAAAAATGGGGTATGGTTGAGTGATTTAGAATATTTCGATAAAGAAGGAATTTACTCGGATTTTGGCTTTAATGCAACCGATGTTGTTATAAATGGGAAAAAGTTTTATAAGAACATATGGTGGAAAGAGGCAGCTTATCAAAATAACAAGTTTACACTTATATATAAACTACATGGTAAATATACAAAATTACAATTCAAATATGGCGTGCTTGATTTTTCTGGAAAAGGCGTAAGAGGAGCAGTAAGAATTTATGGTGATAACGAACTTCTTGGTGAGTATACTTGTGAGCTTTATGATGACCCAAAATCAGCAACTGCGAACATAGCCGGGGTTAATTATTTGACTGTAGAATTTGAAAGTTTAGTAGATAACGGTGAAAAAATTTATATGAGTATTTGCGACCCACTTCTCATTCCATAAATTGTATACATTTTAAGCAATATTATTAAATTACTATATATTGGTCAATGTTAATCTTAAGTAATTCCCTCTATTGTTTAAATTCCATTTTATAACAAAAACCCTCTTCTTGAATATTTAAGCTTGTATCCTAATTCTCAAACAAGAAGGAGGTTCTTTTTTTTTAAATGTTTAATTGTTATTTCTTTTTCCTTCCTCTAATTTTTTCCAAACCTCTTTTGGAATTTCATCTATCATAGGAACTTTTTCAAGTTTGTCAATTCTGCTGATCTCTTTATGAAGTTCATCTAAAGTTATATTAAAAAATCTTTTTTTATACCTTTCATCGTACCACCAGCATGCAGGATATACCGTGTTGTCGCTATTGACTTTAAATATAAATCTATTTTCAGATGCAATCCACCATATACCTGGTTTATCTTTTCTTTTTTCTATCATAAAAACAAATTTTTCACCAGACTGCATTTCAAAAAGATCTGATTTATTAAATGGATCATACAATGCAAAACAAAGCTCAATTTGTTTATTATCCACATTTCCTTTTAAGACTTTCTCTACTCCAACAGTTACATATAATCTGGTTACTGTAGTTGACGGCGTTCCTAATTTTGATTGTAATTTATATACGTTAGTTCCTGGTTTTGCCTGTACTGTTTCAGTTGTTTCTTCTTTTTTAACTACTTTTCCTATAATTACTGCTTGCGAATTTTTGACGTAGTACTCAAAAGTCAAATGTTGGTAACTTTTTAAAGGATCATAATATATAATTGGCTTCTCATAATTTTTTATTTTATTCGTATTTTTCTTTATATAATTCAAAAACGGTAAGCTAAAAAGTAGGATCACTGTTATAAGTATACAACTAATTTTAACGCTTTTTTTCATTTTGATCTAACCTCCTCATAACTATCTGCTAAATACTCAAGATATTTAATTGTAACAGTTAAAACCATACATTATTTCAATGTCACATATATCATGTATAGTTGGGTATTCTTCGGTATAACTGTAATCCATAATACTTCCATAACTATCAGCTGAATAGCTATTTCTTGAGTCCGAATAATTAGGATGTCCTAAGCCCATAGCATGTCCCATCTCATGCATTAAAATACCTCTTCGCTGAGTTAAAGTATGTGTAGTTGCAGTTACATAAGGGCTTACATAAATTGTAGCCTGACCAATATTCCTATCACAAGATTGAATGGTTGAAGAATTGATTTCTGTTCCATAGATATTCTTTAATGTTGTATAACCTTCAACATATTTGGATATTGTACTTCCGCCAAACATTGAGTCCCACCATGTTGGATCAGCTGTGCAAAAAAACAGATTTGCATTTAAAAAAGTTGTATCTACACACTTTACATGAGACACAGAATGAATATTATACATTGTTGCATTTGCACTCCACGCATTGCTCCAATTATTCAATGCAGAATTATATACCTCCACAAATGGTGAGTTTAAGTAGTCTTTGTTAGCTTTTAAATAAAGCTTTGTTTTGCCACTCTCAGTAATTTTAGAATACCATCTTAGAGGATACGACTGATATATTTCATGAGAATAGCCCTCAACTTGGAAACAAAATACTAAAAATAGAGCAATCAAGATGGAAACTGTTCTAGTTTTGTTATACCACCTCTCTCAATATACCTTTGATTTTCTCAAAATATCTTTCGTTTTCTTCAAATTTCGTAGTTATAAAAATTTATTTAGTGCTTGTTATTTCTATTATTGCTTTATTCTACCACATGAAGATTAGATTCAACCTGCTTTTTGTATTAATTTAGA
>Ga0080000_10422_pt1 | contig 20573 bp, 20 predicted proteins | sample YelNatPoosite2B7_FD_69203 | JGI IMG/M metagenome (GOLD analysis project Ga0080000, IMG submission 69203) | Hot spring thermophilic microbial communities from Obsidian Pool, Yellowstone National Park, USA - site 2 B7 (SPADES assembly) (version 2) | ecosystem: Environmental > Aquatic > Thermal...
ACACCGATGAGGTGGTAAGGGTCCTGGTAGACTACCAGGTGGATAGGCCGCATGTGTAAGCGCTGTAAGGCGTTGAGCAAGGCGGTACTAATGGCCCGAGGAGCTTGACCGCAAGATAAGCCTTCCTCCTATTCACTTGCGAGGCTGCTTAAAAAGGTGCTGAAAAAGATGAATAGAGGTAACAAATCCGGTGGCGAAAGAGCGAGGGAAACACCCGTTCCCATTCCGAACACGGAAGTTAAGCCTCGCAACGCCGATGATACTGTGCTGGAGACGGCACGGGAAAGTAGGTGGCTGCCGGATTTTTTATTTTTGTGTATATGTGTTAAAAAAATAACAAGCAAGCTGAAAACAAAAAATGCAAATGTTTAGCTACAACTTCTTTTTTAGCAAATTAAAACAATAAAAAACCGGGACGTGTTCGTACTCCGCCCTCTTTTTAACTTTCCTTCTGGTTTCTATTTTTATTGTTCTGGATTATTTTAATATATTTATTCCATCTAAATTTTTAACTTTCTTAACTTTCATGTCTTCACTGCATTTATACTTATGAAATTAATTCTTCCCTGAAACTCCCTGTAAAAAATATTATCTAACATTTCAAGTAGTTTACTTCAGGAAATCGAAAATAAACGAAAACGATATTGAAAACAATTCGAAAACCATTTATAATAGTCTTATACCACAATTTCAGCAAAGGGGTTTGCTTTTCATGGGAAAAATCAAGGCAGCCATTTTTGACATGGATGGTGTTTTAACAGATACTGTAAAGCTACATTTCAAAGCATGGAAGAAGATGTTTGAAAGCCACGGTTATAAGTTTGAATATGAAGATTACAAATGGAAAGTTGATGGAAAGCCAAGGTTAGATGGAATAAGAAGCATTGCATATGATGTGCCTGAAGACGAGCTAATAGAGATGGCAGAGGAAAAACAGAGATATTTTTTGGAATTTGTTGAACAAGAAAATTTAGAAGCTTTTGAAGATAGCATATGGCTTTTAAATCATTTGAAGCAAAACAATATAAGACTTGCTGTTGCTTCTTCAAGCAAAAATACTACCAAAATTTTAACCAAAATAGGAATTTACAATATGTTTGACACAATTGTAACAGGGTATGATTTCAAAAAGGGGAAACCTGACCCTGAAATATTTCTTACTGCTGCACAAAGGCTAAACGTAAATCCAAAAGAGTGCGCCGTGTTTGAAGATGCCATAGATGGTGTTAAGGCAGGTATTCGTGCGGGGATGCTTACAATTGGTGTCTGTAGAGATGGTCAATTTGATAGGCTCAAAGAAGCTCATTACGTGGTTGATAAATTGACCAATGTTAACTTGGAACTTCTTGAGAATCTTCATGAAAAACTTTTCAAAATGGTTTAGGAGGTTTTCAATAATGAAACTTTCAGAAAAAAACTGGCTGATTGAACAGGAAAGTTTTGGAGTTTCACATAAACATGAAACCTGTTTTGCTCTTACAAATGGGTATATAGGAATAAGGGGAATCAACGAAGAGTGTTTTTGTGATGAGATCCCAGGAACTTTCATAGCAAGTGTATTTGACAAAGACATAGCTCAGGTTACAGAGCTTGTAAATTTGCCAAATCCAATAGGTCTTAGGATATATATAAATAGAGAATATCTGAATCCTTTGAAATGTAAAGTTCTTGAGTTTAAAAGAGTTTTAGATTTAAAACAGGGACTGCTTTTCAGAAAATTAAGACTAAAAGATGAAAAGGGTAGAATTACATCAATAGAAGGATTTCGATTTGTCAGCATGAAAAATAAAAATCTTATTGTTCAAAAATATAATGTGGTTTGTGAAAACTACTCAGCAGTTTTAAATGTAGAAAGTTTTATTGATGCCAATACTATGAACTCTAAGGATATTCCAAACGATAGAGTAAAACATTATGAAGTAAAAGATAAAAGGGATTGCAAAAACTGTATATTCCTTGACATTACAACAAAGGATAAAAGATATAAAGTAGGAATAGCAAGTTCTACAGAGGTTTTATTAGATGGTCAGAAATGTTATTTTAATAGATTTGTAAAAGATTTAGGAAGCGTTATTACCGAAAACCTTGAGGTTGAAGCGAAAGAAGGAAAAAGTTATGAGATTGTAAAGCTGAGTGTATTGGTGTCCTCGAGAGAAAACGTTGAGGATATTTTTGAAAGTTCACAGAACAAGCTTGAAAGAGCAAAAGAATTAGGTGTTGAGAGGCTGCTTTCTGAACATATAGAAGAGTATGACAAGCTTTGGGATGTTGCTAAGCTTGAGGTAATTGGTGATGAGGTTGCAGATAGAAGTCTTAAATTCAACGTTTTCCATCTGCTTAGTATGGCAAATCCAGAAGATGAACATGTTAGCCTTGGTGCAAAAGGCCTTCACGGAGAAGGCTACAAAGGCCATGTTTTTTGGGATACAGAGATATTTATGCTCCCATTTTACATTTACACAAACCCGAAAGCTGCAAGGTCAATGCTGATGTACAGGTACAATCTTTTGGACGCTGCAAGAGAGAATGCAAGGAAAAATGGATACAAAGGTGCGCAGTTCCCCTGGGAGTCTGCAGACACCGGACAAGAGGAAACACCAAAGTGGGGATATGATTACCTTGGCAAACCTGTTCGAATATGGACGGGGGATATAGAATATCATATTTCAGCAGACATAGCCTTTGCAGTTTTAGAGTATGTGCGTGCAACAGATGACATGGAGTTTCTTTTAAACTATGGTGCGGAAATTGTGATTGAAACAGCAAGATTTTGGGCTTCTATTTGTAAATACAATGAAGAAAAGGATAAGTATGAAATAAATGATGTGATAGGTCCGGATGAGTTCCATGAACATTGTAACAACAATGCCTATACCAATTATCTTGCAAAGTGGAACTTGGAGAAGGCCTATGAAGTATTGACACGCTTAGAGGAAAATTACCCCAGCCATTTTGAAAGGTTAGTAAAAAAAATAAACTTATCAGAAGATGAACCTTTGAACTGGCTAAAAGTTGCATCAAAGATTTATATTCCATACCATCCTGAAACAAAGCTGATTGAACAGTTTGAGGGATATTTTAATCTTAAAGATTTTGTTATTGAAGAATACGACAGCAACAATATGCCAGTCTGGCCAAAAGGTGTTGAGCTTGACAAGCTGAATAATTATCAGCTCGTTAAACAAGCAGACGTTGTGATGCTTTTGTATTTGCTCGGCGACCAGTTTGATGAAGAGGTTATAAAAATAAATTATGACTACTATGAAAAAAGGACAATGCACAAATCGTCATTGAGCCCGAGCATCTATGCTTTGATGGGAGTAAGAGTGGGCGAGACAAAAAGAGCATATATAAACTTTATGCGTACCGCTTTGACAGACCTTGAAGACAATCAGGGCAACACAGCTTTGGGGATACATGCTGCATCTTTGGGCGGCACATGGCAAGCCTTGATATTTGGATTTGGTGGTCTGAAAATAGAAAAGGATGATGTTCTATCTGTCAATCCGTGGCTTCCTGAAAGATGGAAAGCTTTGAAATTTAGCATCTGGTGGAAAGGAAACTTACTGGATTTTACTGTAACTGCCGAAAATGTTGAGATCAAAAAAAGAGTAGAGAAAAGCAAAATAAAAATCAAGATAAGAGGGAAAGAAATAGTATTATAGGCTTTTGAGTAACAACTCCCTGTGGGAAAAAAATTTCACAGGGAGTTTAGTTTCACGAAAAGATTTCGAAAAAAGTTTGGAAGTTTGGAGAATATGAAACAGCATTGATTATACCTAATAAACAAAATTTAAAAATTAAATTAAAAACCTATAGACAAGATTACTAACTTGTTGTATAATAAAATCATCGAAAACATTTCCGAAATATTTAATTCAAAAAGGAGGTTTGTTTTATGAAAAAATTTCTAACAATTTTATTAACACTAATTTTTCTACTTTCCTTGCTTGCAGGTGCGTTTGTTACACAAAAAGATGTTTTTGCCACTTCCAAGATAACTTTAAAGCTGGGTGCGTGGTCATCTTCTCCTGCTGAGAAGAAGATTGTTCAAAACCAAATTGCAGCCTTCAAAAAGCTCTATCCCAATGTCGATATTAAATTAGTTGAAATTGTCGGTGACTATAATCAAAAGATGCAGCTTCTCATGGCATCTAAAACAGAACCTGATATCTTTTACATGGATTCAATGCCAGCTTGGCAGTACATTGCAAAGAATGTCTTAGAGCCGCTTGACAGCTGGATGAAAAAGTACAATGTCAAAACAATTGGTTATGAGTCAGCACTTCTCCAGCCATTCATCTACAAAGGAAAAGTGTATGGACTTCCAAAGGATTATAATACATTAGTTTTGTTCTACAATAAAGAGATGTTCAAACAGGCAGGTCTTACACAGCCACCAAAGACATGGCAGGAGCTGAAAGAGTATGCTAAAAAACTTACAACAGACAAAGTTGTAGGTCTTACCATGAACCTTGAACTTGCAAGAATTCAACCTTTTGCATATCAAAATGGGGGTAAAGTATTTGATGGCAACAAGCCAGTCTTTACAGACCTGAAAGCTTTGGAGGGTTTAAAGTTTGCACTTGACCTTTTCAAAGAAGGAGTATGCAAGACTCCGAAGGACTTAGGCGCTGGCTGGGTTGGAGATGCATTTGCTGACAAGAAAGCTGCTATGACAATTGAAGGTGGCTGGATGATTCCATTCTTAAATGACAGAAAGATACCAAAAGACTCATATGGAATTGCAGAACTTCCCGCAGGACCAGCTGGTAAGTCAACAATGGCATTCACCGTTGCATATGTAATGAGCAAGAATTCAAAGCACAAACCTGAAGCGTTCAAACTTATAAGATTCTTAACTGGAGAAGGTGGACAAAAGTATGTGGTTGAAGCAGGTCTGGCACTTCCTTCATTGAAGAGCGCAGGTGTAAGTTTTGCTAAGACTTATCCAGAGAGAAAAGCGCTTGTTGATGGTGCGAAATATGCGCAGGTCTATTTCTATGGTCTGGATGGCACAAAAGTTGTGGATGTCTTCAACAAAGCATTTGAAGACTATGTAATTGGCAAAAAGTATGACCTTAAGAAGAACATTGAGGAAAGAGTAAAGCAAATCATGAAGTAAAATAAAAGAATACTACCTGGGAAAATAATCAAGGCAGGTAAAAAAGCCTGCCTTGATTTATAAGAATATAACTGTAAGTTATAGGAGGATGTGAATAAAAAATGAGAAATAGAACAAAAACGCAAGAATACTTGACAGCTTTTGTCATGCTGCTTCCTTATATACTGTCTTTTTGTGTATTTTTTGCTTACCCGCTTGTAAAAGCTTTTATGATAAGTTTTCAGAACTTTTCATTTTTAGGAGATACTCCACCTAAATTTGTAGGTTTTGCTAACTATAAAGAAGCGCTGACAAACAAGATGTTTTTAGATTCTATTCTTAATACACTTTATTATTCAGTTTTAGTTGTTCCTACTCAGCTTATTATTGCTCTCATTTTAGCTGTGATAGTAAATGACAAGGTAAAATTCAAGGAGTTTTTCAGGACAACATATTATCTTCCCACAGTTACATCACCTGTAGCAGTATCAATTATATTTCTGTTTTTGTACAAAACAGATGGGATTGTGAATCAGATTTTAAGGCATATTGGGATTACTCCACGAAACTGGTTCAATGAACCTTCTTTTGTGATGCCGGCAATTGTCAGTGTTGCTGTTTGGGGGTCTGTAGGGTTTTATATGGTTACATTTTTGTCTGGACTTTCAACAATTCCAGACCAGCTTTATGAAGCTGCAGAGGTTGAAGGTGCAGGAGAATTTATTAAGCTTATTAAAATCACAGTACCTCTTTTAAAACCGATGATATTTTTCAACACAGTTGTATCTTTTATTAGCACTCTTCAAATGTTTGATTTGTCATACATTATAGGCGGTTCTGATGGTGGTCCCATGGGAAAAGCAATGACAATGGTTGTGATGATATACAGAACAGCTTTTAAAGAGTTCAACATGGGAGTTGCCTCAGCTATGGCATTTGTTGTGTTTGGGATTATCTTTGTATTAACATTAATTCAGCGAAAGTTCTTTGGTGAGGAAATGTCATATTAAGTAACGATTTTTCTGGATTATCGAAAAAGGAGATGAGAAAAAGGTGTGGAAGAAGGAAAATACCTATGGGATTGGAGTCAAAATAGTTCTATATACAATCTGCATTTTATGGGCACTGATAACCTTAGTGCCTTACTTGATTGCAGTTATAACTTCTTTAAAACCTATAGAAGATGTGACAAAATTCTCAGTTGACTTTGGAAAGTTGAGCTTCAGTAGCTATAAATACATCACAACAGAGTTTCCGTTTATGAGGTGGCTTTTTAACAGCTTTGTGGTTGCAGTAGCTGTCACAGCTGGTAATTTGCTTTTTAATTCCATGGCAGCATATGCTCTTGCAAGACTTGACTTTCCGCTGAAAAAGGTTATTTTTTACATTATCATAGGTACAATGATGATACCTGGGCAGGTACTCTTGATTCCTATTTACCTTATTCTAAACAGACTTGGCTGGATTGATTCATACAAAGGACTAATCATTCCATGGCTTGTAAGTGCATTCTATGTATTTTTCATGCGCCAGTACTTTTTGACAATTCCTAAGGATTTGGAAGAAGCTGCATTGATTGACGGACTGTCACGGTTTGGTATATTCTTTAAAATATTTTTACCGCTATCCCTGCCAGCTTTGGCTGCTCAAGCTATATTCATATTTGTGGGCAACTGGAACAGTTTCATGTGGCCGAGCATAATAGCTTCGTCTGAAGAGTTGTATACCCTGCCGGTAGGCCTCAACTCATTTTACGGTCAGTATTATCAATTTTGGAACCAGGTTTTAGCAGGAGCAATCCTTCTTTCTTTGCCAACCATAATAGTTTTCGTAGCATTTCAGAAATATTTTGTTAGGGGAATAGTCACAACAGGGCTCAAAGAGTAATAAAAATGTTGAAAAATAAGGCAAAGAAAGTGTATAATTAATTTCAAGGTTTTAGTAAAACATTTCAAAAAACAGAGGGAGAAACGCGAGAAATGAGAAAAAATAAGAATGTGACCATAAAAGATATTGCAAAAGCTTTAGGACTGTCACCAAGCACTGTTTCAAGGGCGCTTAATAATTACTCAGATATAAACCCGGAAACAAGAGACAAGGTAATAGAGATGGCCAAAAAACTAAATTACACACCAAATATCTTTGCAAAAAGCCTTGTCACAAACAAGACAAAAAGAGTTGGACTGTTCATTGAAGACATGGAGAAAGAAGGTATATACGGTGTTTTCTATTATGAGATACTTATAAGTTTCAGGAAAGCTGCAATGGACAATGGTTATGAGGTTGTTTTGCTCTCAACATCTTCAGAGGAGCAAAAAAGAATCTCTTTTGATGCGGTTATGCAGGAAAAAGGGCTTGAAGGTGCATTCATTATGGGACTAAAAATGGATGATGAGTATCTGAATGAAATACAAAAAAGTACCTATCCTGTTGTTTTGCTTGACATTCCAATAAAAAACTCAAATATAGGTTATGTGACAACAAACAATCTGAAAGGTGCACAGCTTGCAACAGAACACTTGATTAGCCTTGGACACAAAAGAATAGGATTTTTGAATGGTCACAAAAAAGCATATGTTAGTCAAGAAAGATTGAACGGTTATATATTGGCACTGAGCAAAAACGGACTTCAGGTTGATAGTGAACTTATTTATGAAGGTGATTTTACAGAGGTAAGCGGGTTTAAAGCAGCAGACTATTTTGTCCAGAAAGGTGTCACCGCAGTGTTTGCTGCATCAGACATGATGGCAATCGGTCTTATAAAAAGATTAAAGGAACTTGGTGTGGATGTGCCTAAAAAAGTTTCGGTTGTTGGATTTGACGATATATCCTTGGCACGTTACATCACCCCCACTCTTACAACAATAAGACAGAACAAGAGTGAGATGGGCAAATCAGCATTTTATCTGCTTTTGAACTTGATTTCAAAGCAGCCAATAAACCACATTATTTTAGAGCCAGAGCTTGTAAAAAGAGAATCAACAGCAAGGCTGCGCTGAATATCTTTGTAAGCTCAACAAAAACGGCTGTGAGAAGAAAGCGCAAATCTTCTCACAGCCTTTAAAATTTTAATTGGCAAGTATAAATTCTTTAGTCTGTCCTCTTTTCAATTCAAAACTGCTACCATAGTGTGAAAGCTGAATATTTTCACCTTCCAAAAGTGTATAGGAAGTAATGCTTTTTGTTGTTTCCACTTTCAAAACTCTTCCTTTGTATCTTACTTTAAACGATAAATATTCAAGTTTTTCAGGAAGCTTTGGAGCAAAGGAAAGTATACCTTTGTTTGTTCTCATTCCACCAAAACCGAATAGCAAAGCTTGCCAAGCACCGCCCATACAAGCAGCATGGATTCCATCTTTTGTATTGTCATTTAAATCGTCAAGGTCCATTCTTACTGTATATACAAAGTATTCGTATGCTTTGTCTAAGTACCCAAGTTCTGCTGCAAGGATGCTAAAGATTGCGGGTGAGAGTGATGAGTCATGTGTTGTAATTGGCTCATAGTATTCATAGTTATTTTTTAAATCCTCAAATGTAAAGTTTTCTCTTAAAAGGTAAATGAGCAAAAGAACATCTGGCTGTTTGCAAACTTGATATCTATAGATGTCTAAATAATGCCAGTTCAAAAGAAGAGGAAACTGACTCTCTGGGATTTTTGACAAATCAAGCCTCTTTTTATAGATGAATGAATCGTCCTGAGGAATAATCTTCAGCTCTGGATTGTACGGCAAATACATGTTATCAGCAATGTTTTTCCACAGCAAGACTTCATCTCTTGAAAGCTCAATTTTTCTGCAAAGCTTTTCAAAAGCATCGCTGTCTTTTTCTTTCAAGAGAGTATAAAGATTTGTAGCAAACTCAAGGGTCATCTTTACCATGTAGTTTGTATAAGCGTTGTTGTCAACAAGTGCAGTATACTCATCAGGGCCAGTGACACAGAATATGCAGAACTTTCCGTTCTTTGCTTCACTGAAATGGCCAAGTTCTGAATAAAATCTTGCAACTTCAAATACAATCTCTGCACCATAGTTTTTTATGAATTCTAAATCATCTGTTACTTCAAAGTATTTTTTAATGGCATAGACAATATCAGCGTTTATATGATATTGCGCAGTTCCGGCTGGGAAGTAAGTTGAACACTCTTTACCAGCAATTGTTCGCCATGGATAAAGAGCACCACTATGATGAAGTTCTTTTGCTCTTTGCCTTGCTGCATTTAAAAGATTGTAGCGGTGTATTAGAAGCATTCTTGCAATTTCTGGATATGTGTAAATAAAAAACGGCATTATATAAATTTCAGAGTCCCAGAAATAATGTCCGCCGTAACCTTCACCTGTGAGACCTTTTGCGGCAATATTTGAAATACCATTTCTACCTGTTGATTGAAGCAGTGAAAATAGACTAAATCTTATAGCTTGCTGAATCTTAGGATCCCCTTTTACCACAACATCAGCATTTTCCCAAAAGGTTTCTAAAAATTCTCTTTGCTCTTTCAAAAGATTTTTAAAACCTATCTTTTTTGCTTCAAGTATTTCAGCAGCGCAGCGCTCTTCAATCAAATCTTCTTCAATATCTCTTTGTGTAAAATATGAAAAATATTTTGTCAAGCTATATTCCATATCTTTTTCAGCATCAAATTCAATCTCAAATATGACAAGGTTTTTTTCTTTGTCAGTAAAAGATTTATATTGAAAATCATCAAAGTACAAAACATGCTCTACCATGCAGCCATATGAAAGTCTGCTCTTTTTAGTTTTCTGCATCAAAAAACCACTAAGCTCAGCATGGCAAGCCTTAATTGTTTCAAAAGGAAATTTTTCTATTCCCGAGCCAACTCTCACATCTTCTGTCTCAAGAAGATTTGAAGAGTTTCCATCTATTTTGCTTACAATTTTTATTCTGCCAGAAAAATTTAAAGGTTTTATTCTGACGTTGATTGCTCCTAAATGCTGTCTTTTAAAGCATGCAAGACGCTCAAAAGATATATAAATTTTTCTGCCACGTTCAGATTCCCAGAGTATTTCTCGTACTACCGTTCCGCTCTTCATGTCAAGTTTTCTGATATGTTTATAAATTTTTCCACTGAATAAATTGAATTTTTCACCCTCAATCATTATTTCAAATGTCTTCAGATCAGCCACATTTACCATTGCCTCTCCGCGCTTTGCAAATCCATATCCACCCTCTGGATAGGTTATATCAAACTCTTCATAAAAACCGTTGATATACGTTGCTTTAAAACTTTGTTTTTTGTCGGGGAAATCTTCATCCAAATTTCCCCTCAGACCCAAATATCCATTTGCAACTGTAAATATGGTCTCAAGCATAAAATTATTTTCAGGATGAAATCCATCTTCTATTATGTTCCACTCATCTGGCAAAAGTATAGGTTCCTTTTTGGGAAGCTTTCTCAAACTGTATTCTCCTTTCGCTGCAAAATCTTTTTTACGTAATCATACCTTATTATAATTTTACAGTCAATGGCTGGAAGTTACTTTTTAAATATGTTTTGGGAATGTTACCGAAATATTTTCGGTAACATTATGTTCAAATAAATTACAGAGAGAATATTCTTGTTTGTGAGCTACTGTGTTTGACATGGGAAATAATACAAGGTTTACTTGGTAGCCACCGAGGTTTGCTTATGTTTAATTATGAAAGCGAGAGAAAATTGAAGAAATTTCAAGATATTTGGAGAAAGAAGAATTTTATATTGAAAAATTAAGTTTTATGTCAAGAAATTAGTTAAAAAAAAGGTTGACAGTATAAAGATGCGTGAGATAAGATTTGCATATAAATTCCAGGGTATATGTTAACAAAAAGAAGAGTTTTAGTACAAAATTTTATAAAAAAGATTGTAACTCAATTAAAATACTGATGAATAAATTGATGGACGAAATGATGAAATATGATATTGAAGGGTAATGGTGAGATATTAAGATGTATGGCAAGGAAATAGAAATTGGTGGCAAGAAGTTAGTGGTTACGAATGAGATTTTGAGGAGTCCAGAGGGTGAGATATACTTTATTATAGAGGAAGTTTGCCAAGTGGTTGTGTGACGTTATATAGGAGTGATATAAGTTGGAATGGGTATTATACACCGAAGGTGGCAAGTGGAGGTTCAATAACTTTAAAAGGTAATAGTGAGGCAAGCAGGAAAGAGAGTAGCAGTGCGAGTATAACACCGGGGTATTCAGACAATTTTGTATTGGGTGATAGAGGTTATTCAGGTGGAATATCAGCAAGTGTCTCGCCAGTGAGGACAGGTGGATGTTATACTACGCCAAGGATAAATGGAGGAGCTTCTTCAACACCAAAGCCTTCAGGTTCTTCAACTCTAACTGAAGTGAAAACAATAACTTCTAATATGAGTAAGGAAGATTTTGTGGCTGCTGTATTTGCAGCTGCAAAAGAAGTAGAAAAGAAAACAGGGATTCCAGCTGCAATTATTACAGCTCAAGCTATACTTGAATCGAATTATGGAAAGTCTGTTCCCGTTGATAAAAAGACAGGACAATATAGTTACAACTTATTTGGGATAAAAGGGGAAGACCCAGCAGGAAGTGTTACTGTTACTACAACAGAGTATGTCAATGGTAAAAAAATAAAAATTGAAGATAGATTTAGAGCATATAACAACTTTGAAGAATCAATAAAAGATCATAGTGAATTTTTAAGAAATAATAAACGATATCAAGAATTATTTAAAACAAGTGATCCTATTAAATGGGCAGAAGGGTTACAAAAAGCTGGTTATGCTACCGATCCTGAATATAGTAAAAAATTAATCAATATCATGACGACATGGAAACTAATTGATACAAAGGAGAAGAAAAAATGAAAAAGGCTTTTTGTAGAATAATTGTACTAATTTTAATGTGTATTACTTTGATTTCTTGTTCGTTTACCAAAGGCAATACTACATCTGAAATAAAGCAAACTGTCAATAAATTTGTGCATGCAATCAAAACAGGAAATATTGAAGAGTTTGTAAACATTGCAAATCCATATGGGATTTTAGTAATAAGAAACTATATAACTGGTGGATATGGCTTGCGAGGGAAAAACATTAGAAACTTCTATAAACCGAATGAAATATCTTCAGGTCTTATTTTTCCAGTAGATGGAGAACTGCCAGTAAAACTTTCGGAACTTTTTCATTCTACAGTTCAATTAGGAGGTAAGATTAATAATATCAAAAAGTTAAAAAGTATTTATTTCACAAATAAGATAGAATATATCCAATATAATAATATACAATCAACAAAAGAGATTGTTAACAGAATTTACAAAATACTCAATAAGGCAGGTAAAAATTATGAAACGCCTGTAATATATGTACTTGATAATGATGAATTCTTACTTTGTGAAGCAAAAATTATTAATAGTCTACCTGTTGGAAGTTTTGTTTTGTTCAAAAAATTGAAGGGAGATTACAAAGTTATAGCAGTAATTGATTTGAAATAAAATTTTAAATACTTTATCTTTTTCATTTTGTATTTAAATTTAATTTTCTTTTTCGATATTTGCAAATCAATACAAAGCTATAACAGTATTATAATTTTACAGTCAATAGCTGGAAGTTACTTTTTAAATATGTATTGGGAATGTTACCGAAATATTTTCGGTAACATTATGTTCAAATAAATTACAGAGAGAATATTCTTGTTTGTGAGCTACTGTGTTTGACATGGGGAATAATACAAGGTTTACTTGGTAGCCACCGAGGTTTGCTTATGTTTAATTATGAAAGCGAGAGAAAATTGAAGAAATTTCAAGATATTTGGAGGAAGAAGAATTTTATATTGAAAAAATCGCAAAAATTAATTTAAAAAAAGAAAAGACGGGATTGACAATATAAAGATGCGTGAGATAAGATTTGCATATAAATTCCAGGGTATAGGTTAACAAAAAGAAAAGTTTTAGTACAAAATTTTATAAAAAAGATTGTAACTCAATTAAAAAACTAATGAATAAATTGATGGACGAAATGATGAAATATGATATTGAAGGGTAATGGTGAGATATTAAGATGTATGGCAAGGAAATAGAAATTGGTGGCAAGAAGTTAGTGGTTACGAATGAGATTTTGAGGAGTCCAGAGGGTAAGATATACTTTATTGTAGAGGAAGTTGCCAGGTGGTTGTGTGACGTTATATAGGAGTGATATAAGTTGGAATGGGTATTATACACCGAAGGTGGCAAGTGAAGGTTCAATAACTTTAAAGGGTAATAGTGAGGCAAGCAGGAAAGAGAGTAGCAGCGCGAGTATAACACTGGGGTATTCAGACAGTTTTGTATTGGGTGATAGAGGTTATTCAGGTGGAATATCAGCAAGTGTCTCGCCAGTGAGGACAGGTGGATGTTATACGCCTAAGATAAATGGAGGTGGTTCCTTAACACCGAAACTTTCAGGTTCTCTTTCAATAGCGGATAAATTCAGAGATTTTTTAGATGGCATTGGACAAAAAGTTGAGGATTTCTCATCTAAAACTGAAAAAATTGTATTAAGAGTAATATTAAAAGATCTTTTAGAAGCGTTAAGACATGCCAGCAGTAATAGTTTGAAATATTCCATAAATTTTTTAGAACATTCCTTGCAGGATAATCCGAATGATATTATAATTTCCAATGAAAAAAGTGAATTGTCTCAAAAAATAAGGGAGAATGAAGATTATAAGAAAGTTAGGAAGTATATTATTTCTATAGCTAAAGAATTACTCCCTGCAATGAAAGTTGGGGAAGAAAAAGAGAAAGATCAAAATGGAAAATTTTTTAAAGTAACATTTTCTAAGGAGCAAGATTTAGATCTCTATTTGGCAATAAACAATGCTAACCTGTATTTTAAAAAAGAAAATGAAAACACCATAAGTATATGGCTTAAGGATACATATAACTTTGATAACAATGTTAAGAAAGAAAGTTCAATAGTACAAATATTGGACTTGGTAAGGGGAGAAATAGGTGTTGGTAAATGGCTGAATGAATTTGGAGAAGATTTGCAGAATATGGATGTTGTTAACTCATACGAAATTTTGATCAAAATAGAAACAGTTAAGTTTTAGTTTCTTTTACAAAAATAAAGGCGGTGATAATCCATGATAGGCAAAAAAACTTTGAGAGGTTTCTGTTTACTAATTGTTTTATCAGTCATGGGTTTTTTTGTTTTTATAGTTGGTATAATAGTATTTTCGATTTATTTCAATTCCAATCCGCCGAAGCATGTAAAAAACAGAGCTGAATGGATTAGGTTGTATAAGATATTTAATATAGAGTTTCCTGAACCGATAAAAGAAGAGAAAATTGTAAAATGCGAAACCTACTTTCTTGACCTATTAATTTTTGATGAAAAAGCCAAACCCAAATTAGAAAAGCTGACTTCAAACTGGCTTTATATCAGAAATAATAAGATACCAGACAATTTAGATAGGAAAATGCAAGATGACATTAAAACAGTTTTATATCATGTAAAAACCTTTTCCTTAGGAAAAAAGAAGCTTCCTGATGACTTGAAACCACTTTTTTTCGACGAAAATGGAAAGGAAGATGATGAGTCAATTTTGAATGAAAAATTAGTTCAAAATATGCTCTTTGAAATGAAAGAAGGATATAAATTTTATAGATATTACAGAAAAGGCAAGCGCGTATTTGGAGAGCTTTCTCTTTATTTTGTATATATTCCAAAAATGAATCATTTGTATGTGTATAATGATACTTTTTATACTGAAAGAATAGATTACATTAAAAAAGCTTTACAGTAGGAATAGGAATCTTAGGCTTTAAAGATATAAGAAAAAGATAAATTAAAATCGACAGAAATGGCGATAAAAATCATTTAAAAACTACTTAAAATGAAACTTTTTAGAGTTATGTATATTTTTTAGCGTTGCCATTTTTAAAGTTTTTATAAGTCAAGAGCACTGAATAGAGTATAATGAAGTTGAAAAAAGTTATACTTGAGACTTGTCAAAAATTTTGTATTTCCAATTTATAACGTAAGTTGTAAAGTTGGGTTATATTATTAAGACACTTTCTAATTATTTAGAACTCCATTCTTCCATTTTGTACGACGCAAGTTTTCTCGCTGTAAGTAAATATTAATTTCTAAAACCTCAACAGACTGAAAATATCCACCTGAGTTTACTTCTTTTTTTTTCAATCATACTGTTTGTACTTTCAACGGCGTTTGTGGTATAGATATGTTTCCTCAATTCCTCAGGATATTTCATATGAGTAAGCTAAAACTTTGCTTTTTCTGATATTGCTTTAATAAATCGAGTATATTATGAAAGGTATCCATCACAAAGTTCTTTAAATTTCAACACAGCTTCATCGGAGTCAAAAGAAGAGATTTTGATTTTGTCTAAACTCTTGTTAAACGCTGAAGCATCTTCTCATGTCTATGTTTTATGCCATTTAGGCTTAAGGTGTACAAAAGCAAGCTAAAGGTCGGCAAATGGGTAAGCAAGTTTGATAGCGTCTATAATACCAATAACAATTAGAACTTCCTTAAGCCCTCTTGTAATTAGGTCTTCAAATACTTTTGTTTAAGTAAGCCTTATTTTCTTTGCCCAAAGAAAGTATAGACACCAAAAAATATTTATTTTACCTTTCTTGAATTGATACCAAGAACAACATAACAAGTAGCCTGTTTAACTTTAGAACTATCTTTAATTTCACTTCTGAATAACCATCAATAATAAGTGCAAAAGCACTTGTTGGTAGTTCTCTTTGTTTGGGAAACTGAAGTTCATTTTTAAGGTCTTCTTTGATTTTTAGTATTTCATTTTCGGAATATGGAAGATTCAAAGCTTTCAAAGTTTGAACAAGGGAACGCTCAAGAATAACCATTGGCATACTTGCGACATAAGCAGGTAAGTAGGAAAACTATCAACTCTTTTGTAGTGGGAAGAAGAGGATAGAAGGTCGGAAATTGGAAGTAGCGTGTGCGAGGGACAGAGATTTCAAGACTTGAGGCAGGTGTTGCAAGTTTTACTTCAATAAAAACCATTGCCTTTGTCATTTTCGTTTTTAGCAAGGCTACTTATCTTTCCGATAACATAAAGCAATCGAGCAAGTTTTACTTTTAGTTGTTTTAGAGCTGGGCGGTTAGGATCATCACAGGAAGCAATACATATTTAATACTTGCTTCTTTTGCCATGTTTTTAGCAGTTGTTAATGATAAAATAAAAATGTACTGAAAATGGAATATAAGAATGTACAAAATTGTACATTGATATGATATCCTTTCTCATAGTGAGGAGGGATATCAAATGAAGAACCTAACAGCACATTTAAACATGAATAAGGGCGATGAAAATGAAACCTAACTTTTCAGAACTTGCAAGAATATATGGAGTTGATAGAAGAACCGTGAAGAAATACTATGAAGGCTATGAAGGAAAACCTAAGAATAGAAATAAACCAAGTAAATTGGACAAATACTACGACGAGATAAAATCAAAGCTTGCTATCAAAGGAGTTACAGTCAAGGGTGTTTATGAATATTTAAAATCAAAAGATAAGAATATAGGAACATACTCAAATTTTAATAAGTATGTTAAGAAAAAAGGATTAAAGCCAGAGAAGAAAGTAAAAGGACATCCAAGATTTGAGACCGCTCCAGGTGAGCAAGCACAAGTTGATTGGAAAGAAAATATAAAGCTTGTATCAAAAAGCGGAGAAGAATTTGTTATTAATGTTCTTGATTTTAAATTAGGTTATTCAAGATACTGTTGCTTTGAGATAAACAGGACAAAAACTCAGGATGAACTAATAGAAACTCTAATTAAAATATTCAAAAGTATAGGGGGAATACCAAGAGAGATTTTATTTGACAATGCAGCAGCAGTTGTTGATATAACAGGTGAAAAAATTAAAGTGAATTCAAGATTTAAAAGCTTTGTAAAAGACTTTGGATTTGAAATAAAACTTTGCAAACCCAGACATTCGTACACAAAAGGAAAAGTTGAAGCAGCAAACAAGTTTATAGATTGGATACTGCCATATCAGGGTGAATTTGAAACAAAAGAGGATTTAGTAAGGATAATAAAAGAGATAAACGCAAAGGTCAATATGCAGCCAAATCAAACAACTCAAGTCCCACCTGCTCTTCTGTTTCAAAAAGAAAAAGAGTATTTACTACCCTTGCCAGATAAAAAGTTAATAGAGAGTTACTTGGATTGCTACAAATCAGTAAAAGTCCAAAGGACTCTCTGATTTACTACAAGGGAAGTAAATACTCTGTTCCACCCGATTACATAGGAAAGACAGTTAGAGTAAAGGAGGTGGAAAACAAAATTTATATATATTATAACACAAACCTGTTAAGGATACATATTATTGATGAAAAAAGTATCAATTATCACGATGAAAATTACAAACAGCTAATGCTAAGAAGAGTTGGTCAAAAAGAAGAACTTGACAAGATATGTGAGGAGAACCTCAAGAAATTTGATAATCTGCTTAAGACTTAAAGAAAGGAGAAAATCTGAAAATGAGCAATTATGTGAAATTACTTAACAACTTAGAAGAGTTAGGACTTCACAACATAAAGAATAATCTTGACAAATACTTAGATTTAGTGGCAAGCGGAGAAAAAAGTATGACAGATGCATTGTATGAACTTAGTAACTTAGAGATAAAAGCCAAAGAAGAAAGGGCAATATTAGGATGTGTGAGAGTAGCAAATTTTCCATTTATAAAAGGCATAGAAGATTTTGATTTTTCATTTCAGCCAAGTATAAATAAGCAACAAATAATGGATTTAATGAGCTTAAGATTTTTAGAAGGAAATGAAAATATATTGTTTGTAGGGACACCAGGAGTAGGGAAAACGCATTTAGCCACAGCAATAGGGATAGAATGTGCAAAACGGAGGTATTCAACGTATTTTATACATTTTCAAGAGTTAATAGCTCAGCTAAAAAAGGCACTGTTAGAAAACAGATTAGAATACAGGCTTAAGCATTTTTCAAAATATAGAGTTTTAATAATAGACGAGATAGTTTATTTGCCCAAAGAACAATGATGGAGCAAATTTATTTTTTCAACTTATATCGAGCAGATATGAGAAGAGCAGTACAATAATAACAACTAATGTTGTATTCTCAGAATGGGGAGAGATATTTGGTGGAGCGACAATAGCAAATGCAATTTTAGATAGGCTGCTCCACCATTCTTATGTGATTTTTATAAAAGGACCTTCATACAGATTACAGTCAAAAAGACAATATTTTAGCAATACAAACCAGCAAAGCTAAGTTTATTTTTTGTACATTTTTATTTTCGATTTTTTGTTCATTTTAATATTGACATTTACAGCAGTCTCAATAATTTCGTTTTTATTCATTTTAAATAACCCCCTTTGATGATTATTTCAATACTAATTATACAGTGGACACAATTTTATTTTAACTCCCATAAGAGAAATAGCAAGACTTTTAAATAGAAATGCAAGCACAATTTCAAGAGAAGTAAAACGGGGGACAACACAGCAGAAAAGAACTGACCTTAGAAACATTTGAAAAATACTTTGCTCAAACAGGAGAGGCTGTATATGAGAAAAATAGAGCAAGGTGTGGCAGGAAGAGTAAACTTTTAGAGGTAGAAGAATTTTTGGAGTTTGCAGAAGAGAAGATATTGAAAGACAAATGGTCAGTTGATGCAGTAGTTGGCTATTGTAGGCAAGAACTTAGATTTAGCAAAGATAAAATGGTATGCACAAAGACTTTGTATAACTAGATAGAAAAAGGGTTATTGAGAGTAAGAAACATAGATTTGCCAATAAAAGTTAAATTGAAGCCAAGGAGGACAAAAGCAAAAGTAGCAAAAATCAGACCCAGGGGCAAGAGTATAGAGGAAAGCTTTGGTGCTGCAAACAACAGGGAAGAATTTGGACATTGGGAAGAAGAATACTCCAATTGGCAAGCGTTCTTCGGATAGCGTACTTGTTACTCTGACAGAAAGGAAGACTTGATTTGGGCTGATTTTTGTAATACCAAGCAAAGAAAGCAGTCATGTCAGAGACTTGTTTATGAACCTTCAAAGAATATTGGGAGATAAATTTAATAGAGTGTTCAAAAGTGTGACAAGTGACAATGGGAGAGAATTTTGTGAACTTGGGAAGATTTTAAGCGAATTTGGTTCTGAGGGATATTATACGCATCCATATTCGGCGTACGAGAGGGGAACAAATGAACGTATGAATGGGTTAATAAGAAGATTTATACCCAAAGGGAAAGAAATAAGCAAGATATCGAAAGAAGGGATAAAAAGGATAATGGATTGGTATAATAGCCTTCCAAGGAGGATATTTAACTACAAAAGCAGTATTGAGAAGTTTTTAATGGAGATGAAGGGAATATGTGAAATAGAGACGTTAGAAAAGCTTTTAGTGGAGGTATAGAGCCATTATCTAAAAAGAAGAATATACAACATAAAATGGAAGTTCCAGCTTCCCTGCAGGGAAGCTGGAATATACTGGCAACTAATATCATACACAGTTGTTATTATAGTCGAATTTTTATTTCCAGTTCCTTTTAAAAAAGTGTTGCATTTAATATTGCAATTTAGATTTTCCAATTTATAACGTAAATTATAAAGTTGGGTTATGTGGGTCTGTAAATAATTTTGTGTATTTAAATTGAACCATCCCTCTTGGTAAGAAATCATTCAAGATAATCCTGTCTCCCTTCTATTTTTTAGTATTACCATTTTAAAAATTTTTATGCATAAATTTTTTAAAAGCTGGACAAAATTTAATACTGGGATATATTGCTCTGATTTTTCTGGTTCTAATTTGTTTTAGATTGCTTCCATGGAAACAATCTAAAAGCGAACTGGAGTTTGTTATTAATTTATATATCCACTTAAACGCTCAGGATACATTATCAAAAGCTGGTTCAATATTATATCCCAGTTTCTGTATCTTTGCGTCCACTTTCTTACAACATTTTTTGTTGCAAGATAAAGTATCTTCTCTAACGCTGTATTGTTTGGAAATACTGATTTTGTCTTTGTCACTTTCCTAAACTGTCTGTGAATTCCTTCTATGATGTTTGTTGTATAAATTATCTTTCTAATTCTGCGGGGGAAACTTAAAAAACGAAGTCAGTAGCTCCCAGTTGCTTTCCCAACTCCTGAACGCATAAGGATACTGTTTCCCCCATTTTTCTTTTACCTGATAAAAATTTTCCAGTGCTTCTTCTTCATTAGTTGCCTGATATACTTTTTTAAAATCCTTTGAAAATTCTTTTATATGCTTGTATGAAACATATTTGAATGAGTTGACTTGACTGATGAATAATACACCTTTGAATATCGCTTTTTGGGAACACTGCTTCTATTGCTTCTTTTAAACCAGTAAGACCATCAACACAAAACAGTAATACCTCTTCTACTCCTCTTGTTTTCAGGTCATTCAAAACACCCAACCAGAATTTAGAGCTTTCACTTTCTCCAATCCAT
>Ga0080000_10847_pt1 | contig 14115 bp, 18 predicted proteins | sample YelNatPoosite2B7_FD_69203 | JGI IMG/M metagenome (GOLD analysis project Ga0080000, IMG submission 69203) | Hot spring thermophilic microbial communities from Obsidian Pool, Yellowstone National Park, USA - site 2 B7 (SPADES assembly) (version 2) | ecosystem: Environmental > Aquatic > Thermal...
TAATATTCACACTTTGCTTCTAACTTTCTCTTGAACCTTTCATATGGTATGTTCACAAAGTTTTGATTGTTTACAGCCCCAAGATTTATTTTCTGCTTTATATCTTTCATTTCCCCAATAAATTCTATAATCTCATCACTGCACTCCCCAGTAGTCAAAAACCTTGCAATTTCCTGGTGTACTTTTTTCCCCAATTCCAAAGCAGGTGTTGTGTAATCTAAACTCTGAATGTATTTGTAGAAGTACGCCCTTGGACACTTTTCAAACAGTGCCAACTTAGAATAACTTCCAGTCCATGTTTCTACCATGTGAAATCCCTCCGCAAACTTATTTTTTGGCAAACTGCCAAACAGGCAAACTTTTGCAGGCAAACTTCCAAGGGAAGCAGGACAGTGCAGCTGCCTGCAAGTTAGAGAACCTGGAATCTGCGAATAGCTACAACCTGTCCTGCTTCATTTCTCACCGCTGACTGTGGGCCGGTATCAGGGGCAACGACGTCGTTTCTCTGGATATTCATCTGTTGAAGAGCTTGGAGTACGACTGTAGACACAATGTAGACAACTCCATCCTGTGGCTCTGGCAATGTTACATTGGTAAAAACTGTTCTCACTACTGGAATGCCATCAATGTTACCAATTGTGTCTTGTGTACTCTCAACTCTTACAACAACACCGGAAGGCTCCACAGTCACGGTGCTACCATCCTCACGCAAAATATTAATGGCGTGAGGGGTGCAATTAATAAATCTCATGGCAAACCACACCTCCCGCAAACTATTTTAGGCGAACTCCCAAAGGCAGGGCGAAGGGGACAACTCCCTGCCTTATTCTTCTACTGAGTTTATAAACAACATACCAGATGAAAGTTTTTTAACTGTAACCTTGCTGAAGATGAACCCTTTCTCAATCTGTTCCATAATTTCCCTTTGACTTGTGAATATTTCAAATTTGCCTTCATCAGCCAAAACCTTTACCTTTAAATAATCTGTTCCCTTTTTGCTCTGCATAATTACTGGGTCGTCCAATACTGCGACGTTATGGAGTTCAATCACAGTAGATAGCTGAGCTGATTGTTGTGTTTCTTCAGTTCTTGGTTCTTTTGCAGGCAGTGGAACAACTTTTTCTGCCTCTTTTGTTTGTTCAGAAAAGTTGACTGCCATTGTTGTAGAAGCAGGAAGTTCAACACTTTCATGCATATAGCTTTCAACATTTGTTGTTTCTTTTTTGTTCGTTTCAGTTTCTTCATCCATACCAAGTTCTTCTCTTGTTACCAACCCTGAAATGTTAAATGCTCTCTTTAATGCAAATGCTTCTGCAACTTTTTGAATCATAGCACTGGGATATTTCTGCCATGTTGTAGTATTTTGGTTATACTCATCAAATGGTACATAAGCTATGAATGGTTTATAACCTTTTCTGTCAACTCTTGCCCATGCGCCGATGATCTTTCCTCTCTTGGCGCCAAAAACATGTTTGATCTGGTAGTTTGCAGCATCAATTTCAAACTGATCGCCTTCACACACTGTAAACGAGATTATACCCTGAAAATCTGGATGACTCTGTGCAATCTTTAAATAACCATCCCTGGTTGTGATGATGGATTCTTTTTCAGTACCATCTTTGAGTTTGAATTTTGTGAACACTATCTCCTTCATTAGTGGGTCCAAACCATATTTCCTTGCCTGATACAAAAACAACTTCAGTTCATCATCAGTTGCGTCTTTTGCCACAGTTCTCTTTATGAGTTCTATCTGCTCTCTTGTCCAACCCCCTTCTTCCTGTCTTTCATAGCTGTTGGTTCTAACAAGTTCCTTAACATCACTCATAACTAAATACCTCCTCGCAAACTTATTTTTGGCAAACTGCCAAGGGCAGGAGAAAGGTTCCCTGCCCAACTTCTTCACAGGCAATCCTGAATACGAATGTACTTAAAATCATTAAGCAATTCAGGTTTTTGTTTTAAATCTTCAAATACATACTCAGCATAACCGCCATTTCTGTAGTATCCAAAGAATCCACCACAATCTTCAACAAATTCAAGTTCGAACTTTAAGTTTGGGTATTTTTTCTCAATATACACAACAAGCGGTACTACTGGTGACCAGGCAGTATCGAAAGTGTATATTATTCTGGAATTACCTGCATTGTCTTTTTCGACCTTTACATTAACGTCTTCATCGTCCACGAGATCCCATTTAGTGCCCCATTTAGCGCATTGCCATTCGTATCCGTTTGGAAATTCTTCGTCGGGCAACGACGCAACGTAAAATATGTCTGCTTTGTCGTACTTGTTACAAAATTCCTTCCATTTTCTGTAGCCTTCCTCGCTCGGGTCCCAGTAACCTTTTTGGAGAACAACCAACGGTATAGGTCTTAGCGCTGAAAAAGTATACTGTTTCTTGTTTGGTTTTTTGTCCCCCGGGTACACCTGTGGAATACCATGAAACTGCCGGTCGAATTCCATCACATCTTTTTCAGCACCACTGACCACAAGCACATTCCTGCACCAGTTTGGCATACAAACCACTCCCCCTGCTAACTTTTATTTGGCAAACTGCCACAAGATTTGATATTTGAACAGCAAACCAGATTTGCAAACTGAAATGTCCCTGCAAACACAAAAAGCCCTACTGGACTTTTCACGTCCAATAGGGCTAACTATCGTTGGCAAACTAAACTTTATTACTGACTCGTTATAGTATTTCAACCTATTTTTGTTATAAGCATATTTATAACACTTTCTGGCAACATCCAATTCCTTTCAGTTTATATTATACCACAATTCTAATTCTTTGCAACAACTTTTCCACAAACTTTCGTTTGGAAACTGCCTGGGCGGAAGTTTATTTTCCGCCCAGTGAATACCAGACTTCTTCCGGGGTTGCCTGGTTTTCTCCAAGGAAGTAGAAAGTGTCTACTCTTAATTTAACTTTCTTCCCTGTTTTGATTTCTACTGCGTCGAAGTGGTATGAAGCAAGTACGCCTTTTGTATCAGCCATTGCAATTGTCTTTTTACCAGCCAGTAGTTTGTATCTTCTCAAAACAAGTCCCTGTAGATATTTTTGCAATTTTCTTTTTTGCAAACTCATTTGGACTCCCTCCAGCAAACTGTTGGTTAGCAAACTCCCAAAGCTGAGGGCGAAGGGAAACCCTCAGCCTGCCTTTTCTACTTCTGGCAGTGATGATACCCAGACTGGTACAAGTCCTGACTCTTCCAAAAAGCATTCCAACTCCCTGCACCAGTAGCGTTCGAGAACCAATGCTTTTACACCCTTTACCACGCCGACAAACCTGCCGAAGTAGTATATTTTGCCGTCTTCTATCCTGCACGCATTGAAAATAATCATCTTAAACTCCCCCTGCCAACTTTTATTAGCTAACTTCCTAAATGCAGTTTTGCATTGTATGTTTGGCGTGGTATAATTACAGGTAAGGGTGCACAGGGATAGTGTATAAGTGGAATTGGTACAGGGAAAACGGATGAGAATTATCTCATCTGTTTTTTTCTTTTTCCCCAGTACACCTGCTTTTAAAAAAAAGATTTGTAAACTACCAAAACAAAGCAAAAAGCCCTGATTGAGCTTTAATGCTCAAATCAGGGCTAACTGTTACTGGCAAACTATAAGGTTTGGTTTTTCAATATAAGGCAGATTAATAACCTGCCCGGCTCCCGCTAAGGGGAAAGATTGCGGTGGATTTTTGCCACCGTACTCCCGCCAGGTTATCTCTAAACCTAAGGGTAAGATAAATTTTAATATTTCCAATTCTGAGATTTCTCTGTCCATCGCTAACTTCCCCCTTTCCAGCAAACTTTTATTTGTCAACTACCGAGTGCAGGGAAAGGGGGAGTGAACCCTGCACTTTTATGAAGCTTTCAAGAGACACTGAAATTTGGCACGGATTTTTTGTACTCTCGTAGCAACCTGCTTTTCAGTCAATCCCAACTTCTCAGCAATTTCCTTTAAGTTGTATTGTTTGATCCGCAGCAACAGAATTTTCCTTTCTTCATCTGTGAGTGACTCAACAAGTTTTCTCAGAGTTTCGCTGTACATTACTTGTTCCTCGACCTCGGCAGTAGGACTTTGAATTGTGTCCTTCACACTTAACTCTTCATCATAATAGTTGTTTGTGTTAATGGGAGCATCCATTGAGACCACTTGCGGCACAACAGCATCAAACTTATTAAATGGTGGTCTGATTGTTTTGTCTCTGTTTATACATCTGTCCATGTTCCGTTTAATGTAGTACACAGCAAGAGTAATGAATGATACACCCAAGCTCTCATCAAATTTTTTGGCTGCCTGCAGTATTGCACAGTAGCCTTCCTGCTTCAAATCATCAAAAATGTCTTGTCTATTGTATTTGGAAGCATATTTGGAAGCAAGTGATACTATTAGGGGTTCATATGCTGTAACAAGTATTTCAGCAGCTTCCTTATCCCCTTTTTTTATTCTGCTAATTAATTCTTTTTGCTCATCAAAACCAAGCTTAAACATTGCTAACTCCACCCCCTGGCGGGCTAACTTTGATTGGCAAACTGCCGAAAGGGGTCGGGGGAGGAGAAGAGCCACCGAAAAACATAAAAGCCCCAATGAGCCAGAAAGTAGCTCAATTGGGGCAAACTATTTTTGGCAAACTCAGTATACTCCAAATGGTTTACTTCGTTTCTATTTTTACATTTTTGTAGACGTGTCTTTTCTATACGTCCACCTACTTTATTTATACCACTTTTTTGTTTTATCTGCAACAGAAATTTTTAGCTGCTGGGGAAATCTTGTTTTAGCTTTAGAACCAGCTTCTTAGCAGAGCAACTAAACTCTGCTTATTCTTATGTAATCGTTTACAAATCTCTTTCTCTCTTTTTGGTTGTTACTTTATTCCCTGCTGGCTTGAAAGCTCTTCTCAGGTTTGCCTGCTGCCTGCAAAATTAGCTGTCTCAAGGATTTTAAACCCTACCCTGTGCCTGCAAAGGGCTTTGTGTTCAGGTCTCTGGTGGACGCACCAGCAAAAACCCTGCTGTTTTGGTGGGATAAAGCTAACGGTTAAGGTCTTCTGAACTGCTGCAAATGGGACTGCTGCAAATGGGAAAGAAAACAATGAAAAGGCAAAAGCTATTGCCAGCAAAACAGACACAATATATTTTTTGATTCTAAGCAACACGAACATCTCCTTTCTCTTTCCCTTAACAAAGTTATACCACAAATACTATGTCGTTGTTTCTATTTCTTTTTCTAACTTGTCTGCAACCTTATACGCTGCCAGCAGGTGCTTACACTCTCTGTGTCTGTTAACAAAATCAGGACAGGTGCAGGCTCTGTGCAGGATGTCTACAGCATAATCTTCTGTGCCGTGTGCGATGAAAATATGGTCTGTTATCTGTTCCAACTTTTCTGTTGGGAAGGTATTGGACGGTGGTTTGGTTATTGCTTTGTTTGAAAGACTGTCTGCAAGCCGGTTCTTTTCACGTGGGATCCACCTTGCTTTAACCCTGTCAAACTTTTCTAACAGTTCTGTCGCCTGATTGTAGAGTGTGTACAGGTGTGGCATATTTATGTTCCAGTTGCCAAACACCTGATTAATCACAAGCTGGCTATCTCCCATGATTTCCAGTTCTCTTATACCTAACTCCAGAGCTTTTTGTAGAAGTTCTATAAGCGCAAGGTATTCTGCTTCGTTGTTGGTTCTGATACCAAGCTCTTTTGAGTATTCCAGAATCACCCTGCCTTCAGGGTTGACAATAACAATTCCCGCACCTGCTGGACCAGGATTGCCTTTTGATGCGCCGTCGAAATAGCCTTTGTACATGCGCATTCTCCTTTCTAACCTGCTTGTTGTTTGTGCTCATTATTATTTATACCAGCGTTTTTAGAAAACTACCCGTGTTTCTTCACAAATTACAAACTATTTCAAACTTTTGAGGACCATATCTGTTCTTGATCTCTTCAATCATATTCTGTGGTGGGTACGTTAATCTGTGCAGACCGAGGATTATATCAGCGTCCTGGTGAATATAGTCGTGCAGTATCTTTTTGGGTGTATCAAAAGTTATGATATCGAAACAGTACCTGATACTGGTCTGCTTTATGGTCATGTTTATATGTCTGATACGTGTATTCACATCACTGAAAGTACATTTTGTATCCAGTTCCTGATAATCGTCCACAATGACTAATTTCAAATTCCTGAAATGCGTAGCAATATCTTTTAGTTCCTCTATACAATTAATTGGACTAAAATATACGGGTACTTTTTTTTAATTCTTCATGTGTGAAAAATGTTAGAAACTTTTCGTAAGTTTTTTCTACCGGAATAGAACAATTTACGATTAAAACTGCTCCACCCTGCAGGGCAACGCTTCCAGCAAGTTTGACCGTTAACGAGAGAAAATCCACAGGTGGATAGACCACTGCGTATATCCACTTTCCACCTTCCAGAGGACCTGCAATCTCGTCGAATGCTTTGTGCCCGTACCATATCCTTGGTTTTTTCAGGTGCCCCAGAAGATCTTTAGCTAATTCTTCTGGAGAGTATGCTCGTGGAGTATCTTTGAAACTTTTCATCTTTACCACCCCGCTAATTGATTACTGTTCTTTAGCTTCTACAAAAACTTGTTTTTCCGGCTCCCAGTAAAGAATGATCGTATCAAGTTGATTATCCCTGTTCTTGGCAACTATCAATTCAGCCATATTTGCTTCTGGGTCGTTTTTTCTTTTTTCTCTTTCCTCTTTACTCCAGTAATGACTGTCCCTGTAGAGAAACATAATTACATGCGCGTCTTGCTCAATTTGACCGGAATCACGCAGGTCTGCAAGAATTGGTCGTTTGTCTTCTCTGTTTTCCACATTTCTACTGAGCTGTGCAACTGCCAGCATTGCAACGTTCTCTGTTCTTGCAATATTGCTGAGTGTTCTTGAAATAGCACTTACTTCTTCGTATCTGCTGCGATAGTGCGAATCTACTTCAAGATTCTGGAGATAATCAACTATCACAAGGTCCAGATCAATTTTGTGCTGTGCCTTTATTTTCCGAATTTCGCTCAAAACATCATAAACAGTTATGCGTGGTGTCAGGTTATGCGAACGCAGGAAGAATTTTTTCCCCTTGAGCCAGTTGAAACCGGCAACGAACTTTTTCCACTGTTCGTCTGTCAGTCTTCCCTTTGAAAGGTCTTCATAAGTTGCAACACCACCCCTTGCCATGATTTTGTTCATGATTGCGAAAGGTGGCATCTCTGTGTCGATGTATAAAACCGAATAGCCATCCCTGATTGCATTTGTGGCAATATTTACAGCTAAAGTTGTTTTCCCCATAGAGGGTCTTGCAGCAAGCACTGTCATAGTTCCTTTCTGAAGGCCATTTATCAGTTCATCAAGTTTCGGGTATCCTGTGGGTACACCTGCTATCCTGCCGCCGGACATATACAGTTTCTCAATGTGGTCATAGTACGCCACAAGCAACTTGTCCATGTCAAGACTAGTAACATTGTATGCCTGATAGTTCCTTACAGTGTCAAGCTCAGCTATCAGACTGTCAACGTCACCATCGTTCATAATAAACTTTTCGCATATCTCTCTTGCTTTTCTCCTTTTGTAACGGTTCATAAACTCTTCAAAGTATTCATTAAAAAATACGGTAACAATCGTTTCGAAAGAAAGAAAACCGATTGTATCCTGTACGGTTGGTGGAAACATTGGCAGTATATCAACAACTTGAAAGTTTGGTTTTTTAAAGTACATGTCCCTCATCACCCTGAAGATTTCTCTGTATTCCGGGACAGTCCAGGCATCCTCGGGAATGACAAGCAGTTTATCCCTGTACTCTGGATTGTTCAGCAGACAGCCAAGCACATAGTCTTCAACTGTGAAATTAAGAATCACAGTAAAACACCCCTTTCAAAAGAGTGTAGCCTGTGTTTCTATTTGTTTTTTAATCTCTTCGGTTGAAACTTTAAGAGTTCTGGCTTTTGAATACTGTTTTCTTTCTTTCTGCGCGCCTGCAGGGTTCACACACTCCTGGTTAATATTCATACAGACCCGTGTAAGATAAGCCCGGTAACTTTTCATGCTGTCCATGGGTCCATCCCTTTCGACCTTCCTTTTGAGTCTGTCCAGTGCACTGTCAACAATGAAATAATTAAACTTGTTGTACAACCCACCAATGTATGAGTAATCAGACCGGTGTTTAAGCGGTTTTGTTATCTCGTGAAATTTGTGCGTCAGTATACCTATCAAATCCTGGTTTGTTACCTCTGGTGCTTTTTCTACAGGTTCTTCCTGATAATCTTCTGTCTTGCTGGTGTTAACCGGTGCGCAAGCAGGGGCATCTCTGGAAGCAACCGCAGTTGCGACACCGGAATTCGATACAGTGTGTGTACCATCTGTATTTATTTCCTGCTGACTGCCGGGTGGTGAAAAATTATCATAACCAGTCTGCACACGTTCGCTGGGTACATCCCCTGCTGAATCATGAACTTCAGTTGGCATAATTGAGGTGGGTGCACCTGCTTGGTCGGGCATACCAGCAAAAAACTCTTCAAGCAGTTTTTCAATTTCTTCTTCCTCATCAGCAATTAGATGGTCCTGTGTTATAGCAGTATCCTGGTCTTGCTGCAGTATGTTACACTCTCCACTGTCTTCCAATTCCACCCCAGTAGTAATTAGACGTTCCCTGGATTCAGCAGTTTCCTGGTCTTCGGGCACTTCTACCGGGACTGAAGGTTTTTTCCTTTCACATTCCCCAGTAGCAGTCGCAGGTTCCTCGATTTTAGCAGTCTCATGGTTTTTTGCAGTTTCATTCCCGTCCTCGAAAAACTCTTCGAGCAGTTGTTCTAACTCTTCTTCCCCGCTAGTAATTAGAGCGTTGTTGTTAGTTTCGGGTTGTACTTCAGTGTCGGTTACCTGCTCTGGTTCGGAAGTTACTGCCATTCCTTGTTCATCTTCTAATTTTTTCTCCTGGGTAGTAGTGGAAGTTCTGTGCTCTTCAGTCACGCACGTGCGCTCGTCAGAGCCAGTGCGTGATTCAGTTACGTTAGTAACTGAATCTATATTGTTTTTATTATTTGGATTCGTATTAGGATTTGGATTAAGAACATCATTTGATATCGATTGCTGACAACTGCTATCATTTGATATCAGTTGATTGCATTTGATATCAGACTGTTTTTGTTGTTTTGTGTTGATATCATTTGATATCATTTGATTGCAATTGTTGTCAATTGATTGCGTTTGCTTGTAACATTTATTGGCGTATGCAGTTTTGTTTGTCGTTTCAGTAATTAATTGAGCGTAAGAAGACTCTTCAAAATGGATGTATCGTGCAGGCTCTGGATATTTACTTTTCTTGGTTCTTATTTGTTGATGCTTCTCCCATGAAACAATTTCAAGATATTCTTTCCCATCGATAGCTACGTATATTTTGACAAGGTTTTCAGAGACAAGACTTTTAATCCATCTGGCTATTGTTTTATCATCTATTCTGTCAATTTTAAGTGGAAAACACTTTGAACGAATGATAGAGGTTCTACCGTCAAAACGACCATAATCATCACAGTTGACTATTAACCGGTAGAAAAAGACTTCTTCTTCTGGTGCAAGGTTATTGATGCTGTCACTTGTACAAATTGACTCTTTTAAAATTCTATTAGGCATTAGAAACACTCCTTGTTTCCATTTCTTTTTGTAGTTGAGTACCAAACAACTCATCTATTGAGGAATTTAAAATTTTTGCCAGTTTATATGCTGTAATAAGTGTAGGATATCTTTTACCTGACTCAATTTTGTAGTAAAATGAGAGAGAACAATTAAGTTGCTTAGCAATCTCTTGGGGTTTAAGGCCAAGAAGCATTCTCTTGAGTTTGATGGGAGTAAGCATTTTGATTCCTCCTTTCAAAAATATTTTAACACACAATTTGTCCATTATCAATACATATTGTCTATATAGTTGGAAGGTGAAGTTGTGAATGAATTTCGGTAAAGTTTTAAAAGATCTACGAACACAGAAAAAGATGTCCAGGCAAGAGCTTGCCAGAATACTTGAATTGTCAGAAAGTGCTATAGCGAAGTACGAAGAAGGACAGAGGAGTCCGGACTTGGATACGTTAATAAAAATTGCAAAGGTTTTTGATGTGAGTACTGATTACCTTCTGGGTCTAACAGACATTCCAAAGCATGAAATGGAACTGGAGCCAGAGTTACAAAAGCTTTTAAGTATTGCTTTGCGGATGCCCAAAGATAAATTGAAATTGTTGATAGAATTATTGGAAGGACTGTTTTGATTGGACAAAAAAAACAAGGCAGGGCTTGGAATAACCCTGCCTTACAGACCAAGTGCGTATTTTTCTTTTTGATGCAATTCTTCCAGTTTATAATTGGTGATAAAGAGTTCTTTTCCTTTTTCAGCTTTTGGTTGTTTATAGTTATTCATTCCGTATTGGAGTTCCCATTCATAAATATTAGCAAACCTGAATAATTTTCGTACTTCTGGTGAATCATCATAAGTTATCATCCAAAGGTGAGGGCATTTTTTCATATTGTAAGCAAATCTTTCGTGGTCGAAGCTTAAATGCAAGTCTCCATTTTTTCCATACAGGCGGGATTCAATGGTACTGTAGTAAGGTGGGTCTAGAAAAATAAATACTTCATCGCCCGGTTCAAATAAAAGTTTTTCGTAATCTCCATGGGATATTTCAAAATCCTTGATAATTTCAGCTGCCTGTTTAAGTTTATTTATTGCACTCCATGTAAAGCGATTTTCAAAGGATTGCTGGGAGTACCCACCCGAATCTACTGTACCCGAGAATGTTATACGATTGAGAACGTAAAATCTTACTGCTCTTTCGAATTCACTATCACTGTTTTGAGCTGTGAGGAACTCATACAATTTTCGTCCGTCTTTATAATTTTCCTTTATTCTACTAACTTCCTCAATCAGCTGTACCGGATTATCTCTTAATTGTTTCCAGAAGCAAATCAGGTCATAGTTGAGATCATTGATTTTTACTTTGACGTTGGTGTACAGTTGTTTTACAGCAAGAGCGACTGCACCACCACCAACCATTGGTTCTCTGTATTCTTTAAAACCAACAGGCAAGTTTGGTAATATGTATTTCAGTGCTTTTGATTTTCCACCGGGATATCGAAGAACGTTCTTAAGCATTGTTAAAATCACCTACCTATATTTCTATTATACCACAGCTACAATTTTTACTCCCAACTTTCTATGTGTGAAAAAAGCTTTTGGGGATGACCTACCAGTTGAATGTCAAATTTTAAAGAAAGCTCCAACTTTGAACTGGCGTTGTGGAGTCTAAAAGAAATAGTCCAACCATTATCACAGATTACATAAACAGTATTTTTTGAGTCTTCCTTGAAGTAAATATTTTGAAATTTAGTAGGCAGTTTTAGCCTTGGACCTATTTTAAATTCAGGTTTTTTATCACAGCAAGGTTGATTTAAAGACCCATTGAGGTTGAAAGCTTGAACCATTGTACTTTTTGTGTCTTCGAGTGAAATTACCTTGTAAAAATCATTTTTCCCCAATAAGTATTTAAGCAATCTAGAAGGTACAGGTTCCTCAAGATTCTTACTTTCCTCTTCTATCCTTATCAATTCTTTAACAAAAGCATTTAAAAGAGGTACATAAACCTTTTCTTCTTTATCAAGTTTTCAGCGCAGAAGACTCCATCTTCTTCAAGATGGAGATGAATGCGCTGCTGTTAGCAAGTTTGTTACTAATTGCGGTAGAGACTGTTGTACATGACAACCATTCCTTCGTTATGGAGTACCTGCCTGCATTCTTCTGGTTTAACGTACGTTTTCCCTACTATCTTTTTTAGTTGTGGCGAATACAAATACTTCTGGGATACCACACCTGTTGCTACAAACCTTTTACCTGTCGGTATGTGAATCCAGACATCACCTGCAATGGTCGGCATTTCTTTTCGCAGCGGGTTGAGAATCTTCGTGCCAGGATACACTTTGAGCTTTCTTTGAATTTCCGGTGGCAATGGTGATATATCTGCAAAGGACGGCTCTTTCTGGTCTGTTCTCTTTCGCCTGTTTTTTGCCACGATCTCACCATTAACCTTGTAAAGTCTATCTCTCACAGTATGTGTCCTTGCCCTGTTGTGTCTTCTAAACTTTGCTAAGGTCAGTTCAATCATGTGTGTTTTGTCAATCTCTGGACAGTTGCAAAATACCGCTGCTGCTGCCAGTGCGTCGTTAGCATGACTTTTTTCAAGTTCCAGTCTTTTCCTCATCTGTGCCACATCAGATGCAGGCACGAACTTTAGCCATCGTATCTTCCGCAGTTGACCTATTATCGCATTCATCGTACCCAGTGCACGCCACTGCTTGACACCATCCACTGGAATATACACTCTTCCAGCATGGACATCTTCATGACAGTCCCTGCACAGGTATACCAGGTTTTCCTGAACGTCTGTACCACAACGTTTGCGTTGTATCAAATGGTGCTTTTGCAGATTGTCTTCTGCACCGCAGATAATACACTTCTTCTCTGCTGGAACTCGGGGTGATTTTTGATACCCTGTACCGTATGTCTTGCCCCATGTCATGCTCCTGACATCAAAGACGTTGTCTTCCATAACAAACACAACCTGCTCTGCTGGGAATGGAAAGAACTTTAAGAGTTTTTTGTAAAGGTTGAGGTGCGTTTCTATGCCATGTCTAAGTGTTGCATTTGTTCTATTCTCCGCTCTTACATTTCTTGGTACCTTGAATTTTGTCAGGACTCTGCCCTGTTTGGCGGATAGACGTCTCTTCTTGCACCTTGAATAGTATCTTCTGTTTCTCCGGTGTGTTCTTCTTTCTGCCATCAGTTCCTTAATTTCCGGGATTCTGGTTTCCAGAACACCTATGCAGTATACAATCACTTTTCTACCTTTAAGTTCGCATATTGCAAAACCTATACACTGATATCCAGGATCGAGAACTATGATAAGTTTCCTGCTTACTGTTTTTGAATAGTCAAACTCTCTGTCTAAAAACATTGCTACTGGTGGTTTGCCAGAAGTTCCACCACCGATGATTTTTGCTCTACCCTGTTTCACCAGTTTTCTAATCATATCAAATCTTCTCGTTGGATGTCCTGGTCTTCCGTTCCTGTCAATTGTGAACAACAGCATTTTCTTTCCTCCTGTGGAAGGAGCCCTGTGATCCGGGCACCTTTTTTGTAGGTGGTAGGTCTCCCTGAGGCGTGCTGTAGCACCCTGTGTGAGGCTGCGGGATTGCACCGCTGTCTCCCGGAACTGGGAGTGTCGTTCCGGAACGTCAGGTTCTGCTGCAGCAACATGACCCACGTTCAACTACCTGCCAGCAGACAAGCTCACTGGCAGTCCACCCCTGCCAGTAAGCCACCGCCTCTTAAGGCGGGTGGTAGTTGACCATGTTAACTGATAAACTGGAAGTGTTATTATTTCACAACCTTTCTATCTTCTCTTTCAGTTCCTGCATAGAAGGGTTGATGTATATTTGTGTTGTTGTTATTCTTGAATGTCCTGCTAATGCGGCAACTTCTGTGATAGTGAATCCCTTTTCAAGGGCTCGCTTGCAAAAATAGTGTCTCAGCTGGTGTGGTCCTATTGGTTCTATCTTAGCTATGCGACAGTATTCCTTGATTATCCTGTACACAGTGCTTCTGTCCATCTTCCCACGCTCTGATATGAAAAGATAGTCCAAATCAGCATGTTTGTATTTTCTTCTTTCTTTGAGCCAGTTATCAATTGCCTCTCTTACAGTTCTGTTTAGTGGTATTTTTCTTTGTTTACCACCTTTGCCATAGTACACAATCAGCTCATCTCTGGTGATGTCACTAAGTCTTATATTGCAGAGTTCAGAAACCCTTACACCTGTGTAAGCAAGAGTGTAGAATATAGCAATATCTCTTGCAGAGCCATAATGAACAACAGCTTCTTCCAGCTTGTTAAAATCTCTGTTTTCCAACTTAGCCGGAGATATACCAGGTTCCTGGATGTCGGTGAACTACCATCCACCTAAAGAGGTGGAGGCTTCGTGAGAAGTTTGGTAGCAGCTAAGCTACCCTTATTCTCACAGGGTGGTTCACACACCCACTACTGACTATCTGCTTCTTTGCAGAA
>Ga0080000_10607_pt1 | contig 11425 bp, 9 predicted proteins | sample YelNatPoosite2B7_FD_69203 | JGI IMG/M metagenome (GOLD analysis project Ga0080000, IMG submission 69203) | Hot spring thermophilic microbial communities from Obsidian Pool, Yellowstone National Park, USA - site 2 B7 (SPADES assembly) (version 2) | ecosystem: Environmental > Aquatic > Thermal...
AGCTCTATCAATCAACCTTCTTTGCTTTAGCTCGTTTATTATTTTGAAATTCGGATCTACACCTGCCTCGACGTTCTGTTCTATAAGCACTCTTCGACAAAAGCTATCTATTGTCGAGATTATAGCCCTTGACATATTCCGATAAACTTCCTTCCAGTATCTATAGGTTTTATCATTTTCAGTAAGAGTCGATAGCTTATTTTGTATCTCTCGAACAATGCGATCCTTCATCTCATTTGCAGCCTTGTTTGTAAACGTAACCGCTACAATACGATCAACAATATCACTTTCTCCAGTCTCTTCATAGCACTCGAGAATTCCTATGTAGTAGTTCGTCAGCGTGTAAGTCTTCCCTGTACCAGCGGATGCGGATATGAAGTAGTTTCTATTTGGGTTTTCTCTCACTATCTCAGCAACGCTACGATTTTTCATACTACCTTCCAAATTCACACACTGAGTCATTCTTTCACCTCCACATGCCAAATTGCAACAATTTACAAAAATTTACAAAAAGGTTATTGTTCATAATTTTGAAACCAGCATAACTATATTTTAGCATATAATCTTTTTAGAAATCTTGTAATGAGATTATTAGTATACACAATTATACCATAATCATTTTGAAAACATAAATGAGAACGTGAAAGAATAAGAAAATTGTAAATCAGATATTTATTTATCGCTAATCGGTTGTACTTAGCTGTGCGTTACTTGTGAACTGTAACCGTTTCAAGAGGTATAATATGAGTAGAGAATATCATTATTCACGAAGGAGAGATTGGAAATGGAAAGAATGAAACTCGGTAACGAACTTGATGTTCCAGTTATCGGGCTTGGCTGTATGAGAATTTGGGATAAGCCAATCCCAGAGGTAGAAAGGCTAATTGCTACATCTCTTGAGCTTGGTATCAACTTCTTCGACCACGCAGATATCTATGGTGGAGGGAAATCTGAAGAAGTATTTGCTCAAGCACTAAAAAATTTGGAAATATCAAGTGATAAGGTAATAATCCAAACAAAGTGTGGCATCAGAAGCGGGTTCTATGACCTTTCAAAAGAACACATCATCACATCTGTTGAAAGAGCACTTAAAAGATTGGATACAGATTACATCGATGTCTTGCTTTTACACAGACCAGACACACTGATGGAACCAGAAGAAATTGCCGAGGCTTTCAGTTACGTTCATTCGAAAGGGTACGTGAGATACTTTGGAGTTAGCAATTTCAATTCCATGCAAATTGAATTGCTGAGCAGTGCAGTGAACTACAAATTATTAACCAACCAACTTCAACTAAGCTTGACGAATACAGGAATGATTGACTCTGGTATATTTGCAAACACAAAATTCCATCAAGCAATTAATAGAGACGGGAGTATCCTTGAATACTGCAGGCTGAAAGGAATAACAATTCAAGCATGGTCTCCATTCCAATACGGCAACGAATACGGAAACATACAGGGGGTATTTATAGACAACCCATTATTCCATGATTTAAACGCTAAATTAGAATATTTGGCAAACAAATATAGCGTTTCAAAAGAAGCAATCGCCATTGCTTGGATTTTGAGACATCCAGCAAAGATTCAACCAATCGTTGGAACAACAAATCCAGAAAGATTAAAAAAGATTGCACAAGCACAAAATGTTGATCTTACAAGAGAAGAGTGGTACAGCCTTTACATTGCAGCAGGAAATATGATTCCGTAACCAAAACAAACCAAACCACCCTGGTGAAAAACACCAGGGCATTTATTTTTTTGGTATTGTCAATTTTCACAGGCTACTTTTCTCTTAGTCCCTTCTAAAACAAAATCTCCTAACCATTTCAGACTTCTCATCCCTCACAGTCTTTTCCAAAACAAATGACCACAGACAAACAACCGGCGAAGTGGTAGTGGATTTTTTCCATCCCTCGTAGTCACTTCTAAAACTTTAAGAAACAAAGAACAGTTTTACATTGACTTTTTCAGGTTTCCATCCCTCATAGTCACTTCTAAAACCCTTGATAGGTGGACACCAGAAACATTAGAAATTTTGGGTTTCCATCCCTCATAGTCACTTCTAAAACTTTTTTGAAGTTCTTTTTAGAGCCTGGTGGCGAGCTAAAACTGTTTCCATCCCTCATAGTCACTTCTAAAACCCGTAAGACCCTCATAGATATTATACCATTATTTTTGTTAAATTTGACAGTTACATTTGTAAAAATTGAAAATTTGGAATTTATGCCTATTTAGGTAAAACATGAATGGAAACTATCCCCCGAAAAATCTGTGATTTTTTGTGAGTTTACATAAGCGTTACAAATGGTATTTTAGACATGTTGTATTAGTGCAATTTTAGAATTGTTGTTAATGCTATATGAATGTATCTTTGGGAACTTGTGCAGTTTTGGTTTGCGTTTATGATAATTTTTGTATGTATTTGTATTTCATTTATATTTATAATAATGGATGTTTTTTTATAATTGCCATAATTTTCAAAGGTATACCGCTATGAGTTATTTAGATTGTGAAGATATTGATGTTACTGTTGTATTCTCTCATGTTATGTAACGAAAAGATGTGATGAAAATGAATATTGTAATAACAAATGAACGTATGATGTGAATTCATTAAGTGTGGTCAATTAAAGCGAAAGTGAATAAAAGACGGCACTTAGGTAATTTACATAGCACTCTTTTATCCCGCCTATCTCACCACTAACCGATATACGGCGGTTCGTTAATTAATATGCGCTTTTTTGCGTAAAACCACGTGATTTCGGAACTGTCTTAGATAATGTCGATGTTGATTGTTTATTCTTAGGTTTTGTATTTTTCCTAAGGTAGCTTTCCAATATTTGAGGCAGGACTTTGCATACTCGTTTCTTTAGATTTGCTCTCGTTAAGTACAACATTATTTTTTGGCAACGGTTCACATTATAAAGCGGACTTAGATCACCAAACTGTTGTTCAAAGTGAGGTATACCAAATAAATGGATGTTTAAAAGCATTTTTATTTTTATTTCTGTTTTCCAGTTTTTTCAGAAGGTGGTGTGTTCTTAAGGTAGGACGGTATGGTTAGAAAAAAACCCAAGCCAGTAGCGGACGTAGACCACGCACTGGCTTGGGCATAGATGAAGAGGATTTTTAAAATAGGTTTTGGGATATTAACTTTCTGCTTGAGGCTCGAATCTCCCGTATCCGTAGTTTGTTTTAGCACCTATTCCATAGAGTTTTAGCATATTTTTGAATTCAGTTTTTATTTTTTTCTTTTCTTCCTCGGTGAAGTTACTTTCTTTGTCTAATAGTATTGTAAATCTGTAAGTTGATGCTCCTACGACAATGTATTGAACTGGAACAGGGCTATACCAATCGTTTGGTGGATTGTCTTGTTTCATGTAATAAGGCTGGAAATGATTGTTTATTAAGTCAATCTCAATCCTCATATCTCCTTGTGGGAGCGCATCGAGAAATATCACTAACCCTCGCTGGTTCTCTCTTGGGTTGTTTAAATCTGTTCCGAAGATCTTTTTGTAAAGTTCTTCTGTTATTGTTTTTTCTTCTTCCATCTTTTCTAAGAGGTAATGAGCAAAAGCACCTTTTATTGATGTTGCTGGTATGACTGGTATTCCATAGTTTCTTGATAGATGTATGCCTACTTCTATCAACGATGGTAAACCACTTCCAAGAAGTAGTTTAGTTCTTAGTTTAAATGTTCCGTCGATAAGTATGTGTTTTTTACTGTAATTTTTTACTATGTTGTTTCTGCGTTCGTTAAGTGATTTTATCGCCTGGCTGATTGTGTCATCAATTTTCATGTTTTTGACAATCTTTTCAATTATGTCATTTCTCTTGAAATTTCCAATTATATCTTGGCGAAGATCTTTGTAGATTATTTTATCCCAGTACAAACTTTTGTTTTTCACTACTTCGGTATTGTTCTTCTCATGTGTTGGTTGAGTCATTTTCTTCACCTCCAAGGTAGATGTCGGCGTATCTTCTAAGCCATTTCACCCCCTCGAGTGCTGCATATTGTATTTTGAAGTATTTCGAGTTCTGCTCGGCGGTACCGTTGATAACTTTTTGAGAAAAGTTCTTCTCACCGGTTTGTATTTCTATAAGAGCATCAAGGTGTTCTATTAGTTTGTCATGCTCTTTAACCTTTAGGAAGAGTATCGTACCGTATAGACCGTTCTGAATAATCATACTGCCTAAACCCTTGACTGTGCTAAGGTATTTGTCTTTATCTTCTTTTGAGCTTGTTCTGTATATTTCGCTTACACATTCCACTGCTTTTTTGATTAGTTCTGTCATTGTCCATTCACCACCTTTAGTGCAACTAATCCTTTTCCAACTGTTTCTTTTCCACCAATGTTTATAACTGCGTTATCAACTGCGCCCCTCAACTCTTGAATTATATCTTCATTGCCTGTCTCTTGTGCTTTTCCATTTCCATATAGTGTTTTTCTTGCAACAAAATACATTACTGTATCTTGTGGTAAATATTCTTCGTACCAAAGTGCTCCAGTAGCAACTGTCCCTGTGTTTTTGTCGATTCTGATTCTTGGAATGATTTCTGTCATTGTTTCAACGATTGCAGAGAATATTTTGTCATTTACGAGAACCACATCTGTTTTGAGTTTGTCTTTTATGTAATCAACTGTAGCTACGTTTTTTGAAATGATTTCCGCAATTTCTTTCAATCTTCCATTCTCTACCGCTTCGAATTCGAAGTCTTCAAGCATTATTTTAGTCTGACCTTTTTCAATGACGAAAGCTGTTGAATCATTAATATTCAAACCTTTAATTTCATTGATTAATTTTTCTTTTCCAATTTCTCTTAAGAACCTTATTAATACAAGTGGCGAGGTTACCCATACAAATAGTTTTTCACGGTGTCTTACTGGGAAGAGTAAGATTTTCGCTTCGGAAAATGCGATTTGTCCTGGGGTTGATTCGTCTGAAACTGAAGGGTCGCTGCCAAAAATGAGTTTTTCTGTTTTTTCTCCGAATTTTAAATTTGCCCTGAGCGAACCTTTGATGCCTTGAATTATTGGGAAGCCTGTGGTTCTTTCTCTTTGGATTGGTAAGTCTACGATTCCAACATCCATACCTTTTCCTGCGTGGATTTGTGATTCAGCATACATGGTAACAACAAGTTTCTCAAGTTTTTTGTTTTCCGAGTTTTTGTTTTCCATACTTCTCAACCTCCTATTTATTAAATATTAGCTTTGAATTTTTCGTATGTGGTATAAATGAAACTTCCAAAACCAAAGAGGTTATGCTCACTTTTTTCGATTACGTCCGTTTCTGAAGGCATACTATCGAGATAATAAACTGTACCTGACGCAACTGCATGATATATAGGTTTTGGACGACCAAAAGCGTAATCCCAACCAGAGATAACCATCCTTTTTCCAGAAGCTATCGCAAGTATTTGAGAGTTTCCAAATTTGAGTTCAGAAGGTGCGATACCTCCATTGTATATGGCTGGGGTGATGAGCATTATTGCTGTTTGCTCATGGTTTGTGTTTTCAAGTTTGTCAAAAAGTGTGGTGGTTACTTTTTCTACACTTATTCTCGCCCATCTCTGTTTTGCTCCTAAGAACACTCCTTCAAGTTTTGTAAGCTCTTGAACCGTCTCTTTGCTATCAGTTATCATGAAGAATCCACCATTTTTGAATCTGTATACGTTCATCGTATAAAGCATTGATTCTTTGACTTTTTTGTAGTCTTTTTCTAACGCAATGCCAACTTTTGATTCAATAATAAAGTTTTTTGGTGAGCTGAGTTTGAAGCTTTGCCCTTGTTTGTATTTTTCGAGTTCTCTTAGTTCAATATATGCTTCTTCAGCTGGTTCGATATTCGTCATTTCCGGAATCCAAGCTAAGCCATTCAATGTAAAATTCCCAACTTTTGTTTCGACTTCAAAGTACTGCATTCTTTTGTACTGTTTCTCTCCATTATCTTGCTTGAGATATACATTCTTTGGTGCGGGGAAGTAATGTTTTTTCTGACCATTTTCTTCGGAGTAAATAAACGGACCTATTAGTTTTATTCTCCCAGGGTTGTTCTCATCTCCAACGAGTTCTTGAAGTTGTTTTGGTATATTTGGTTTTTTATGGTACTGTAGCTCAATACCATGGGCTTTTAGTATTGCACTACGAACAGCTCCATAGAAGGGATATGGTGATGGATACACTGTTTGTGCATAACTACCCGAACCAAACTGTTTGACTTCACGAAATGCTATCCATTCTTCAGGTTCGAAGTAAACAAAATAGTATTCTTTGCTCATTAATTCCCACCTCGCTTATCTCCTCGTTTTGTAAATCCAACAGTTAGTATCAGGTCAAATGGGTTGGATGGTCTTTCAGATATATTTGAAGTAGCGAACACTCTTTTTGCGTACTCCTTTAGTTCTTTCGTAAATCTTTTGAACTCTTCTGATTCTTTTGACTTGGCGTCAGATTTTCTGAGTATATACTCAATAACCAGTTCAAGGAATGTTTCATCTTCTCTAGCGAGTTCAAGATCACTTTCCAAGATTTTGTAAAACGAGCGATGTGATAGTTTGAACTGTTCTGATTTTTGATATAGCTCATAAGACTTTTCTATAACATCCATGCCGTTTATTTCCCATTTCGAACCAACTTCTTCGATTTGTCCTGACCTTCTAACTATTGCTATGCTAAATGCGCTTCTGCCAAGTTTTTCTTTTGCTCTGTGTTCTTGTTTTCGTGCTAGTTCTATTGCTACTCTAAGTGGTGATTTGTGATTTATTATCGATATCCCGGCGCTCATTGCTGCAGTTGGTCCCATCATTGTTGTGTAGGGCATGCCATTTTTGTAAAGAACTCCGTTGGCGAATTTGTATGTTGTGCTGCCTATCTTAAGTTCAATGTCTCCTATTCCAGAATACATTTTTCTTATTTTGTTTGCGCACGGGAGCACTTTGTCGGCTGGTAATATTGCAAGTACGTCATCTCCACCTGCGTAAATAAGCATTCCTTGGTATTCGTCTTCTACTACGTATTGAACAAGTGAAGAAAAGATTCCAAGCGTTCGTGAGATGGCTTTCTGATATGAAGGAGTTAATATCGGTTTATCAAAGAAAAAGTTTTCGCCTGGGTTGTTATTTTGAATTTCTTTCAGAGTTTGAACTGCTTTATCGTGTAGCATTTTGCTCATAGTTGGTGCACTTTCGCCAGAGACCAGCTTTCCCATCCTGTCTCCATCCATCATGAGAACAGCAATGTATCCGTTTTTGAGCTTTTGCTGAGTTTCCACAGCGTTCAATTCCAATTCTCCTGATTTAACTTTTTCGGATATTTCTTTGTTTACATCATTTTCTAACGCAATTTCAAGCACTGATTTAAACGTAATTCTCTCGTCGAAAAGTTTTTTGCTTACTAATACATCTCTGAGGAATCTTTTGACTGTATTCACAGTTCCAAGGTAATCTCTTTTTACCTCATTTCCCACTGTATCTAAGACTTCTACACATGCCCTTACTCCCGCTCCAAAATCGTCTGGAATTCTTTGTGCTCCGATTTGTTCATCACTTTGGTACGGGTGGAAATACCTAACAGTTTTTATGGCATTTAATCTCGATGTTAGTACTTTGAACACGTAACGATAAAAACTACCGGCATTTATTTTGTAACCACCTTTTGATTCGATAAATTCAATGAATGAAATGTAGCTTTCAAATTCGCTTATGAATTTTTCGTCGATAGTTACGTATTCTATGATATTCTTTATTCCACTGACATTATCAGGTAATGGAATCATTGTTGAGTTGATAATTGGAAATAGTTCGATTTGTTTTTTGTATTCTTCAATATTTTTGAGTCCTATTGCTTTTTCGGTCGGGTTTTTTAATTTTTTTTCTAAGATATCACTTGCTAATTCTTCCCAGGATTTTCTCACAACTTCCTCGCACATATTTATTACTTTTTTTGCTTCCCAAGCTGGAACTATTGCAAGGAATACGTTAGGTACGGAGGCTATTTTCTCATCCATGAGTGGTTCAGTAAATAGCGTAACTCCTTGCCTTTGCAGAGTTCTATAAACAAAAGCATTTCCTCTTAAGTATGGGTAGACGATATTATCAAATCCGTAATTGATACCTATATATTCAATTGCCTTATACGTCAAATAAGAAAGCAAGTAACTGCCTGCCCACAAATCTACCGTTTTTCTAGCCTGAGCTATAAGTTCCTGGACTGGTCCTATTGCGAACATAACAAGAGCTGCATCGATTTTGTCGTCTTTTTTGCATGATTGCAATGCCGCTGTTATTTCAAGGTGGTCAATGATTGAATGGTTTGGAACACGTGTGTCTGCAGGCATGAAGCCAACAAAGTCTGTCAGATAACCAAGTTCCCACCAAAGTGCATGGTAAAATTTTTCATCATCTGTATTTTGCGCTCTTATAAGTTTTGTTTTGTTTCTTAGTTCTTCTATGTATTTTTTCTGCAAGTTCGCATCTGCTATCTTTGAATAAAGGTCTTGTTCTAAAACTGTAATTTTTTCTCCGCTTATAGGATGAATAAAGTATTTAAGCTCATCCATACCTACTCTAATTTGTTTTCCATATAGTTCATTAGGTAACGGAATTCTGTCGAGTGAACTTCCAATTATGTCTTCTTGACCTCGAATGTATGGAACACCTGCAATGTCACATAGCTTACTTGCAAGGTCTTCATGCGATTTTATGTTAAACGCTTTGAAGACTGGATCATGAAGCAAGGCTGCTGCTTTTTCTTTCCAATTAATTGCTGGCATTATTGTCACCTCCTGATGAGGAATTTACTTCTCGAACTTTCTGATAAATCCAGACAACTTTTCCCAGTCAGCCGATAAGTAAGCTTCTTTCTTTTCAGGTTCCTCGTTATTTCCTTTTTTTGACTTAGTGGGGGCAATGCTTAATTTATATCTGTTTTCAGTTATCGTAGAAATATGACTCTTTAGCAGAAGAGCATTCACAAAGTATTTTCCATCGCTGTCTCTGAATAGTAATATTCTCAGGCAACTTGGTTTTCTCGTAATCCGTATATCTTCTTTTTTCTCGCCTGCATCTTGATTTATTTTTACAGAAACATTACCAAAAGAGTATTGAAGTGGTAAACCTAAAAATGCTACAGGAATTTCAACTGGCTCTTTACTCCTACCTTTTAATACCTCAGCGAGTTTAATAAGACTGTCCTTGCTTTTCTTTAATTCTCCATTGTGTCGAATCACGTACTTTAACTGTCTGTACCATCCTATTGAATTACTTCCTGTGTATCTTGGCAACCTTTTGTAAATCTCTGAAATTACACTTGATAGGTCAGCCGCTTTAATTTTGGTGTCTTTTAAGAGGTATGAACCTTCAGAAAGATTTGGAAAATCTAAGAGTTCAGTTTGGGTAGTGTAAATTAATATGTCTTTCAATTTCTTTCGGGTATTTAAAATTTCTTTGCTTTCTATGAATTCTTTAATAGAACGTTCGGCTTCATTTATAACGTCCTCAATCCTTTCATCAACACTTTTGTTCGATTTTTCCTCTTCATTTTGGATAATTTCAAACCTTCCAAATCCTTTTGTTGTTTTTGCTCCAATTCCGCCTACTAAGCTCGTAAGTTTTAGTAGAGATGATATGACATTTTGAATATTTTTATTTTCAAATGTAAAGTGCAACGTAAATAAACTATCTACATCAAGATATTTTGCTTTTTTAATTCCATACAATGCATATTTAAAAGCACCATTACTTTTTATGCTGCCATTGTTTTGTTTTTCGTCTTGACTAGAATATATTCTTAAATCCTGTTTGCTATATTCCACCCAAACTCCGAATGGTGCTTTCTTTTTCTGTGAACCAAATATTTCGTTTTCAAGTAGTTTCAGTCCAGCATATTTTTCTTTTTCATACGTTTTGTAAAGTTCATATAGTTCTTTGTTTTCTTTTGGAGATTTCGGTTTATTATCCTCGTTGAGACAGCAGATATCTATAATCCTTGGTGCTACTGCTCGAAACCAAAAATGTAGAACACCTTTAATACTTTGCCCTGTTAGGTCGAATTCTCCAGTTTCTGGGTCTTTTCGCGAAATCATCGGAGTTACAACTTTACACTTTACCTGTGCGTAAATCATATGTTCACCCCCTATTCTGGTTTTGAAAATACTAACTTTAGCTCAGTTATCCAATTAATGACTATTTGCCCGTCAGTTCTTTGTGTGTTTAGCTGTAATACCGTTAATTGCACTTTCCACAAAACATATATTAACTACGCTTTCAACGTTTTGAGAAGTGTTCGCTCCTTCCGTTTTTCTTCTTCTCATTCGTGATAATCCCTTCTCAATACTGATAGCTGTTATGCAACCTACCTTTATTGTATCATTTTTTTGTAAAAGAATGTACACTTTTTTGGAAAAAACTGCGGCGGGGAACCGCCGCAAAACCGGAAGTTAGTAGCTAATTACTTAAAACGAGAATGCAAAATCAATCATTGGAAGTATGTAGATTGTGTAGAACGAAAATGTAAAGCTGTTGTCGTTGTTTACGTATTCTGTTCCGATTCCAATGTAAGGTACAAAGAGAGCGATTGTTCCCCACTGCCAAAAATTGTTCCAAGAACCTAGTTTGATAGGGTTATAGTAGTTTCTACTAACGTATCCTAAAAAGACAATGCTGATTCCTTGGTAACCAATTGTTTCGCCTTGTGAGTTGGAAACTGGTGATAGATACGATAATGTTGGAAAGGTTAGTCTGTCTGGAGCACTTTTTGAGGCAACCACAGTTTCAAATTCAATTTCCATCTTTGCATACTTTTTGATGTTATTGATTTCATAGGCTATCATTAACGTTCTTTTTCTAATATTTCCGGAAATTCCAGTCACAAACCAACCACTTGATGAAGAATATGTGATATGACTTTGTGGAACGGCTAAGAACGATGCTCTTTCACCTGGTGGAAGTATCGAAGGAACTTGTGGCTGGTCCGATACTATAAACCTTTGTCCTTCTTTGATAAGTCTTGCTGGTTTTCCGTTGTTGTCTGTGAAGACAGATTCGTCCCAAATGATTTTTATAGGAATTTCTTGTTTGTTAACGAACGTAATCTTTAAAACTTTTTGCATCATTTGAATAAGGTTCGTGCTACCATATTGCTGAAGCTCCACCAGTATTTGCAAATCTTCGTTATCAAAGGTTGCTATATAACTATCTTCTGGAGCTACATTATTTGAAGTATTTGTTGCGCTTTGTGCCCAAACAAGTGCTGAAAACAAACCGAATAGGAATACCGCTAAGATAATCTTCTTTTCCACCATGAAAGTTCCACCTCCGCTTGATTTTGAAGTCTTTTATGAAAACATTGTTCGATAACAAAAGCTACTAACTCAATTTCTGAACTTGCTTCTTATGGTTTCTATTGCCTCTTTTGCCCCTTCAA
>Ga0080000_10281_pt1 | contig 9510 bp, 9 predicted proteins | sample YelNatPoosite2B7_FD_69203 | JGI IMG/M metagenome (GOLD analysis project Ga0080000, IMG submission 69203) | Hot spring thermophilic microbial communities from Obsidian Pool, Yellowstone National Park, USA - site 2 B7 (SPADES assembly) (version 2) | ecosystem: Environmental > Aquatic > Thermal springs...
TTGTAACCAAGTACAAGTATTTGAAATGTCTCCATAAATTCTATGGTCTTTTTAACATCAAGGATTGATTTGCAACCTGCACTCACAACAATGACGTCTGTCTTAGCCATTTCCGTTATATCTTGTGAGACATCCCAATCACCAACATGTACGCCACCAATCCCACCTGTTGCAAATACATTAATACCAGCGAGCTTTGCAATTCTCATAGTGGCACTAACGGTTGTAGCTGCACTCTTTTTTAATCCAACAGCATATGCTATTTCCCTTGTTCCAATTTTTAGAGGGTCATCTGCAAGCATCTGTTCTATTTCGTCAAATGTCATGCCTACAATTATTTCACCCTTAAGAACACCTATGGTAGCTGGGACAATACCATTTTCGATTGCTATTTCTTCTAACAATTTTGCCGTTTCAATATTGTGTGGATATGGAAGTCCATGTGCAATAACCGTACTTTCAAGCGCTATAGTGGGAACGTTATTCTCAAGTGCTCCTTTTACTTTCTTTGATATTCTAAAGTTTTCCACTCTCAACACCTCAATTCTTCAATTCTTAAATCTATGTATGCAAATTCTTAGACTATTATACCACATACGCAAATGTGTAAAAGCAAATAAACCGGGGAATTAACTCCCCGGCTTGATTGATTTAGTATGCAAATTTATTTAACATTTAAAACTTTTCTAAATTCGCCAAGGTCTTTTATATCAACTACAATTTCGTACTGACCTGCTGGTAACTTACCGATTTCTACGGTTTTTGAAGGTGTTGTAAATGCTTGTGTAACCATGTCAGTTGGTTTTGGTCTGTAGAAAGTCCCCGTGAATGTTATTTTACCAGGGTTATTACCAACTGGATAGACGACATCTGGTTCATTTAGTTCGATTCTGTAGCCACCGGTTGGAAATCTTCCTGCAAAAATTTGTAGCAATACAACATCATCTTTTGAGATTTGTTCATCATCAGAGACTTCTCTATACCCTGTTGCAGTTCTTAATAACAATCTTATACCTGCTTGTTCTGAATCGCCAAATATTGGCACGTTTAAATCACCACCATTTGAGGTGCCGTTTTTTTCTCCATCGATAACTTGTGAATTGACGTACAATGTGTATTTGGCTGGAATAATAACCAAGAGTTGAGGTAAACGTACGTACGAGCCGTCTCTCACTCCTGCAAGCTCTTCAAAGTACTCACTCTTGCCATCTGGTGAAACTGCTCTTATTTTGTAATTAACACCTGTTTGCTTTGTAGAAACTGGCTGAAAGACCCATGCTTTCAAAATATACCCTTTACTTTCTTTGTCTTCGAAAAGTTTTATGTATTGAACTGAAGAGGTCTTGGAACCTACAAATTTGAAAAGGTATTCTGGGAAACTTACTGAGATTTTCTTTACAAAAATGCCGGAAGTCTGTGCAGAAGTCTGTGCATAAGAAGTTATTGAGAATACGAAGATAATCAAAAGCAAGAAAACAACCCGTAAGTATGCTTGCTTCATGCAACCCACCTCCATAATATATGGCATACGTTTATATTCTATCATCTTTTCTGAGATTTATGTATCAAGTTTTTCTTTTCATACATCATCTTATCAGCTATATCGTAGGCTGTATCAAAATTATCAAAAGGTCCATATCCGTACGAAAATCCAATACCTATTTGGTTACGACACTCATTGTAAAGCCGCTCCATCACCTTTGGAATATCTTTTCGTTCAACAGTCTTAAATACGATGCAGAACTCGTCTCCGCCCAAACGTATAAAGTAGTCTCCTGTCCTTATGTTACTACTAATTATTCCAGCAAATTTTTTCAAAAGTTTATCACCTTCAATATGACCGTATTTGTCGTTAATCAGTTTAAATCCATCTAAATCCATTAAAACCAAAGTTCCTCCTTTTGGAATCATATCAATCGCCTTTCTATTCATTACTCCAGTAAGGTGATCTATAAGATTTTCCTTTTTTAAATTCTCATGTTTTTCAGAAAGTTCTTTAAACTTTCCAAGCGTAGTCATCCCAACATATACCAAAAAGACTATTCTTCCATAGTGAATCGTTAACTCGGACGCTCTTTTTGCCATTAACACATAAAATGTCTGAAGACCTGTCAGGAGCATGAACGTTACTGGAAAGACAAATTCAATAACTCTATACCTTGCCACTATAAATACTATTAAAGCTAATAGTATTACTGCATAAATGTCTGCTACTTCAGCTAAGATGTGTATAAATTTTATTTTTGTTGAATATATCATAATTGAAGTTAGAGTCGTAGGGAGTAAGACTGTAAAGGTTTTAAATCCATTTTTAAAATGGGCTTGGAGCGAGGTGAGTTCGATGGTTGCAAAAATAAGAAAAGTCAGAACAAAGATTGGACTTGTACGGGCAAATTGTTCAAGAATAAGGTACACTACAGAACTGCCTGAACTTTCTCTGTAGACGAACTGTAGCAATGATAAAATCATGAATACCGAGGCAATGATTATGTTCAGATAGACCTTTCTTTCTATTTCTCTTGCACTTTCCAAAGCAATCAAAAGTAAATACAATATCATAGCGGATGCACCAATACCAACAAGAGAAATACTATTTCTAAAAACATTTATAGCACCTGCAATAACCTTTGCATTATGAAGAGTAGTCAAATACGGTTTGCCATAAATTCCAACACCAACAATACCGTATATCATTACCTTTATAATGTTTTTACCGTCTTTCTTTAAAATTTCATTGGGAATTCTTAGAGTAATAGCGTTAGGCCAAAGATTACCAGTTCCATCTCCAAACGTAGTTATATATTTGCCGTTAATAAATATATCCATTCTCGTTGCAATCACTTTTTGAAAAACCAGCGTATCGTTAATACCATCAAACGAAAAAACACCGTGATATTCAACCGATTGCGGTTTTTCCAATCTTATATAATCCCCAATTTTTGACGACCATCGGATAATCTCACCTGCTGGTTGATTTATATTATCTAAAGTAAAGACGAGTGCAAAAAACAACATCACTGCAGTCGAGAATGCAGTAAGAGTCATAACATTCTTCCGCTTTGTGATGTTCATAATACATACCCCCAACCCCTATAAAAAGGCTTTTATTACTAATGTAATAATACCATACGATTATAACATTTATTCTCCCATACACCATTGTTTATCATTATAGTAACCGCTTTGTATGCTTCTTAACTATTTTTTTATATTTCTCACCATTTTGATATGTAAAACAGAAAAAGCCTCTGCTAACAAGCAGAGGCTTTTAGAAATGGAATATATAAACCCTGGGCACTACCTACTCTCGCAAGGGGTCGCCCCCTTACTACCATCGGCCCGTAGCGGCTTAACGGCCAGGTTCGGTATGGTTCTGGGTGTTCCCCGCTACGGTATCGGCACCCAGGATCATTCAAAAGTGCATAGGGCTTAGGTGAAGGAACGGGTCTATTAGTACCGGTTGGCTCCACATCTCACGATGCTTCCACCACCGGCCTATCAAGGTCCTCTTCTCGAACCGACCCAAGAGGCCTCATCTTGGAGCGCGCTTCCCGCTTAGATGCTTTCAGCGGTTATCGCTCAGGAGCGTAGCTACCCAGCGTATGCCCTTGGCAGGACAGCTGGTACACCAGTGGCTCCCTCACCCTGGTCCTCTCGTACAAAGGGCGACCCTCCTCAAGCCTCTTACGCCCGCAGCAGATAGGGACCGACCTGTCTCACGACGGTCTGAACCCAGCTCACGTACCCCTTTAATAGGCGAACAGCCTAACCCTTGGGACCTGCTTCAGCCCCAGGATGGGATGAGCCGACATCGAGGTGCCGAGCCTAGCCGTCGATGTGAACTCTCGGGCTAGACTAGCCTGTTATCCCCGGGGTAACTTTTGTCCGTTGATCGACGACCCTTCCACTCGGAGTCGCCGGGTCACTAGGACCGGGTTTCCCCTCTGCTCGACCCGTCGGTCTCGCAGTCAGCCCGGCTTTTGCCCTTGCACTCAACGGTGGATTTCCAACCCACCTGAGCCGAGCTTTGCGCGCCTCCGTTACTCTTTAGGAGGCGACCGCCCCAGTCAAACTGCCCACCTGGCACTGTCCCTTGTGTGCTCTTCACACACATAGGTTAGAACTCCGCTGCAACGAGGGTGGTATCCCACCGTCGGCTCCCCGGACCCTGGCGAGCCCGGTTCTTAGCCTCCCACCTATCCTGTACACGCCGCAACAGAGCACAATACCAGGTTACAGTAAAGCTCCACGGGGTCTTTCCGTCTAGCTGCGGGTACTGGGCATCTTCACCCAGACTGAAATTTCACCGGGTCCCCTGCCGAGACAGTGCCCCAGTCATTACGCCATTCATGCAGGTCGGAACTTACCCGACAAGGAATTTCGCTACCTTAGGACCGTTATAGTTACGGCCGCCGTTTACCGGGGCTTCGGTTCGGAGCTTGCACCCCTCCCCTTAACCTTCCGGCACCGGGCAGGCGTCAGTCCCTATACTTCCTCTCATCGAGTTTGCAGAGACCTGTGTTTTTGGTAAACAGTTGCTAGGGCCTTGTCACTGCGGCTACCTCGGCCTCCTCCAGTTTCCACCTCGCGGCTTCCCCTGGATTCAACCTTCCGTAGCACCCCTTCTCCCGAAGTTACGGGGCTAATTTGCCGAGTTCCTTGGCAAGGGTTATCCCGCTCCCCTTAGCTTTCTCAGCCCGCCTACCTGTGTCGGTTTGCGGAACGGGCACCTGCATATCACTGCACGCGGCTTTTCTTGGCAGTGTGGCGTCAGTACCGTTGGACTCTTTCGAGTCCTCCCCTTCACGGCTCAGCTCAGGCTGCGGACTTACCTACAGCCCTCTTCGCCTAACCGCTTGGAGGGATTTGCCACTTATCCCCGGCACTTAGCCTCCTGCGTCCCCGCCTACAGTGTCGACATACAGGTGGTACCGGAATATTAACCGGTTTCCCATCGGATACCCCTTTCGGGTTTTCCTTAGGCCCCGACTCACCCTGGGCGGACGAACCTTCCCCAGGTACCCTTAGGCTTTCGGGGGGATGGATTCTCACCATCCTCTCGTATACTCATGCCTGGATTCTCACTTCCGCCTCGTCCAGTAGCTCTCTCGAGTCTACCTTCTCCCTACCGCGGAACGCTCCCCTACCAACCTTTCCAGGTTCCGTGGCTTCGGGGGGTGGCTTCAGCCCCGCACATTTTCGGCGCAGTGCGTCTCGACCGGTGAGCTGTTACGCACTCTTTAAATGATGGCTGCTTCTAAGCCAACATCCCGGTTGTCAATGACGCACCACATCCTTCCTCTTCACACTTAGCCACCTCTCCGGGCCCTTAGCCGACGGTCTGGGTTGTTCCCCTCTCGTCCGTAGAGCTTATCCCCTACGGGCTCACTCCCAGCATATCGTGTGGTGGCATTCGCAGTTTGACAGGGTTCGCAGGTAACCCCACTAGCCCTACCAGCGCTCTACCTCCACCACAGAACTGCTGAGGCTGCACCTCAATGCATTTCGGGGAGAACCAGCTATCACCGAGTTCGGTTAGCTTTTCACTCCTACCCACAGGTCATCCGAGGATTTTTCACGATCCACCGGTTCGGACCTCCAGTGGGTTTTACCCCACCTTCATCCTGCCCATGGGTAGCTCACCCGGCTTCGGGTCTATCGCATCTGACTCCCGCCCTCTTCGGACTCGCTTTCGCTTCGGCTACACCTCTTCCGGCTTAACCTCGCCAGATGCGATAACTCCCAGGCTCATTAATCAAAAGGCACATCGTCACCCTCGCGGGCTCCGACTTCTTGTAGGCATGCAGTTTCAGGTCTCTTTCACTCCCCTTCCGGGGGGCTTTTCACCTTTCCCTCACGGTACTGGTTGCGCTATCGGTCGGCAGGTAGTATTTAGCCTTGGAGGGTGGTCCCCCCTGATTCACGCGGGATTCCTCGAGTCCCGCGCTACTCGGGATCGCAGTCACACCTACTCCTTGCATTTCGCCTACGGGACTTTCACCCTCTCCGGTCAGCCTTCCCAGACTGTTCGGCTATACAAGAATTCAGTGCGGCTCAGCCTAACTGCGTCCCACGACCCCAACCTTACGGCTGGTTTAGGCTCTTCCCCTTTCGATCGCCTCTACTCAGGGAATCTCGTTTGATTTCTTTTCCTCCGGCTACTGAGATGTTTCACTTCACCGGGTTTCGCGCTTCCGCGCATGGGCTTTCACCCATGCAGGTTGCCCCATTCGGGTATCCCTGGATCAACGCTCGCTTGCAGCTCCCCAGGGCTTTTCGCAGCTTGCCACGCCCTTCTTCGCCTCCTGCCACCTAGGCATCCACTGCATGCCCTTTTTACCTTCACCTTTCCCTATGCACTTTTCAATGACCCTTCCCCATTGGTGGAGACAAGGGGATTCGAACCCCTGACCCCCTGCTTGCAAAGCAGGTGCTCTCCCAGCTGAGCTATGTCCCCACCCATGGTGGGCTCGGGAGGAATCGAACCTCCGACCTCACGCTTATCAGGCGTGCGCTCTGACCATCTGAGCTACGAGCCCAATCACTCAAATCCGAATAGCAGCCACCATCTCTCCTTAGAAAGGAGGTGATCCAGGCGCACCTTCCGGTACACCTACCTTGTTACGACTTAGCCCCCCTCACCACGTTCACCCTCAACGGCGCCCCTAAGAGTCACCGTCTTCGGGTGCCCGCAACTCGGGTGGCTTGACGGGCGGTGTGTACAAGGCCCGGGAACGTATTCACCGCGGCGTGGCTGATCCGCGATTACTAGCAATTCCGGCTTCATGTGGGCGGGTTTCAGCCCACAATCTGAACTGGGGGATGGTTTAAGGGCTTTGCTCAGCATCGCTGCCTCGCTTCCCGCTGTCCATCCCATTGTAGCGCGTGTGTCGCCCAGGACATAAGGGGCACGAGTATCTGACGTCATCCCCTCCTTCCTCCGGCTCGTCGCCGGCAGTCCCCTTAGAGTGCCCACCCTAAGTGCTGGCAACTAAGGGCAGGGGTTGCGCTCGTTGCGGGACTTAACCCAACACCTCACGGCACGAGCTGACGACGACCGTGCACCACCTGTACTGGCTCACTGCCTTTCGGCAGCGTCCCTCACCTCTCGGCTCGGTACCACCAGCATGTCAAGCCCTGGTAAGGTTCTTGGCTTAGCTTCCAATTAAACCACACGCTCCACTGCTTGTGCGGGCCCCCGTCAATTCCTTTGAGTTTCACCCTTGCGGGCATACTCCCCAGGCGGCTCACTTAACGCGTTAGCTTCAGCACGGAGACTCTTCGCCCCCACACCAAGTGAGCATCGTTTACGGCTAGGACTACCCGGGTATCTAATCCGGTTTGCTCCCCTAGCTTTCGTGCCTCAGCGTCAGTTACAGCCCAGCAGACCGACTTCTCCACCGGCGTTCCTGCTGATATCTACGAATTTCACCTCTACACCAGCAGTTCCGTCTGCCTCTGCTGCACTCAAGCCAAGCAGTTTCCAGCGCATACCCACAGTTGAGCCGTGGATTTTAACGCCAGACACACTCGGCCGCCTACGCACCCTTTACGCCCAGTGATTCCGGGTAACGCTCGCCCCCTACGTATTACCGCGGCTGCTGGCACGTAGTTAGCCGGGGCTTATTCGTCAGGTACCATCAGCTTTTTTCCCTGACAAAAGGAGTTTACACCCCGAAGGGCTTCTTCCTCCACGCGGCGTCGCTGGATCAGGCTTTCGCCCATTGTCCAAAATCCCCCACTGCTGCCTCCCGTAGGAGTAGGGCCCGTGTCTCAGTGCCCTTGTGGCCGGCCATCCTCTCAGACCGGCTACCCGTCGTCGGCTTGGTAGGCCGTTACCCTACCAACTACCTGATGGGCCGCAGGCCGCTCCCCTGGCACCTTTCGGCCTTTACTCTCCCGAGTCTACGGCGGATTACCTGCAGTTTCCCACAGCTATCCGCCTCCAGGGGGCACGTTCCTACGTGTTACGCACCCGTCCGCCGCTGTGCAGCCTTCCGCCGAAGCTTCCAGCTGCACCGCTCGACTTGCATGTGTTAGGCACGCCGCCAGCGTTCACCCTGAGCCAGGATCAAACCCTCCAAGCTAATCTTTTCAGGTTCAATCTGGCTTCTATCTTTTTCGGTGGCTGCTATTCGTATTTCAATGACCGGGCTCATCTTACTATCTTCATCGCGTCATCTTTTTTGCGCTTTGCTAATTTATCACACACTATTTGTTTTGTCAAGACCCGAAATCTTCTACGCTTAACTTTTCTTATTCTTCCTTAAGCGTTACTTAATTTACCACATCGATTTGTTTTTGTCAACTACCTTTTTTATTTTCTTTTTTGCCTTCTTGCTCGCCTCTTTCAGACGGCGAGATTCATTCTACACCATCTATTGTTAACTGTAAAGCCTTATCCAGTAACAGATTCTAACCCCATTCTGTTACACATATCAAACACTTTCCTATATCTCAGGCGTTTTGGAAATACCACACACCGCATTCCAATGCGGTATGTGGTATATCCTAAGGTATTGCGGTATTTAATTTAAATGGGAACCACTCAGCAAATTTTAGATATTGAAATTTGGTTTATCGACTGTCTTTGCGGTATCATTACTTACGTTCTTTGCGTGTCCCATATCAAATGTCTGACCAAGTGCAAGTACTGTTCCAAGTTCGATGGGCAAACCTGCTCTTACGATTTTTTCAACGACAGCCTTTAGATCGTATTTCACATATACGAATTCGTACCAATACACCCCGTTGTCCACGTTCAATAAGAGGTACGTGGCACCAGGAACGCCATCCTTAGTACGACCAACACTGCCTGGGTTCAAAACGGTCTTCCCGTGAAGATGTCTCGCCATCACAAGATGGGTGTGTCCATTAACTATAATGTCTTCTTCAACGTTTTTCAAGAGTATCTGTAATCGCTCCGAGGAAATTGACGGCTTGACGTACTCAAGCAAGTAGTTAATTGGACTACCGTGAACAAGCAAAATCCTAACACCTTCAACTTCAATTGAGAGTTTATGAGGTAGTGATTTTAGGAATTCTTTATTCTCTTTATTTGTGTTTCGTATTGTCCAACTTATTGATTCATCACCAACTTCTGTCTCTCTTCCGGGATTGTAAGCACATCCGCAACTATCTTTTTCATACCCTACTGCATCATCGTAGTTCCCCATAACCGTCTTTATGCCAGATTTTCTGATGATTTCCACAACTTCGTTCGGATTTGGTCCATATCCAACAAGGTCACCAATACAATAGATTTCATCAACTTTCTTCATACGAATATCCTCAAGTACGGCATTAAGTGCTTCAAGATTACTATGAATATCAGAGATAAAGGCTATTTTCTTCATAATGACACCTCCATCATCTATGTTTTATAATATTGTACCACGTCCAAAATCTTATTGTGTTAAGAAATATTAATTTGAAAGGTCATACAATAAATAATAAATATGCGGTATTTTTGATATAATAGTATCGAGTATTGAGTTGCAGAAGGGGGTG
>Ga0080000_11067_pt1 | contig 8622 bp, 5 predicted proteins | sample YelNatPoosite2B7_FD_69203 | JGI IMG/M metagenome (GOLD analysis project Ga0080000, IMG submission 69203) | Hot spring thermophilic microbial communities from Obsidian Pool, Yellowstone National Park, USA - site 2 B7 (SPADES assembly) (version 2) | ecosystem: Environmental > Aquatic > Thermal springs...
TACGAAGCAGGACATCCTGTTTCTGACGAAAATACATTGAAAGCAACGCAAAAGGTACTTGAATCAACAAGTAACTTGACGGAAAATGATTTGGTTCTTTTTCTCGTTTCAGGTGGAGGGTCTGCACTCTTTGAAATGCCGATGGAAGGGATTGAACTTGAAGAAATTCAGTTTCTGAACGAACAACTTCTCAAAAGTGGCGCAAATATCGTGGAAATAAACACAGTTCGAAAGCACCTTTCGAAAGTCAAAGGTGGAAGATTTGCACAGCATGTTTATCCAGCAAAAATCGTGTCTCTTGTACTTTCGGACGTATTAGGAGATAGACTTGATAGTATCGCATCTGGTCCTGCGTATCCAGATGGAACAACGTCTCAGCAGGCGATTGATGTGCTGAGAAAGTATAACATAACGGTGAGTGAGAAAATTCTAAATGCATTGGCACAGGAAACACCAAAAGAATTGTCGAATGTTGAGACATTCATAATCGGCAGTGTAAAAGTTGTCTGTGAGAATGCTGAAAAATTTGCAAGCCAGCTTGGATACAACACATTCGTTCTTACAACTACACTCGATTGTGAGGCAAAAGAAGCGGGAAAATTTTTGGCTTCCATAGCAAAAGAGATAAAAGACAGCGACAGACCAGTCAAGAAACCAGCTGCGATAATACTTGGTGGAGAAACTGTTGTTAAAGTAAAAGGAAGCGGAAAAGGTGGCAGAAACCAAGAACTGGCTTTATCCTTTGCACTTGCAATTGAAGGACTTGAAAACATCGTACTTTGCAGTTTCGGAACGGATGGAACGGATGGACCAACCGATGCTGCAGGTGGGATTGTCGACGGACAAACGGCTCAAAAAATAAGGAAAGCAGGTCTTTCTCCGAAAAGCTTTTTGGAAAACAACGATTCATATAACGCACTCAAAATCGCAGGAGACTTATTAATCACAGGACCAACAGGGACGAATGTGAACGACCTTATCGTCCTGCTTGTTGGATAGCTAAAAAGGTGTAAAAGAAACGAAGGTCGGTCCAAAAGGACCGACCTTTTTTAAATCTCATAAATTTTCAAAGTAAAACATCACTTAATCTTGACCACCAACACCTCCGCCACCGTATCACCAGTGTTTTCCACGCTATGAAGGATGTTCTGCGGAAATTCAATCAATGAATCCTTCTCAATTTCGTAAGAATCATTTTCAATCGCGACTCTAACTTTCCCACTTATAACGAACAACAACGCAAATTCTTTTGATGAGTGCTTTTCAAGCTTCCCACCTGGTTGGATGGTAATCTTTGCCACAATTGCCTTCTCAGAATCATAGAATCGTCTCGCATCAATTAATCCACCCAAAAGATTTTGAACATCCGAAACTTTGTACACCATACTAAATCACTCCTTTCATTCCTCATCGTAGATTCGTTTTTCGCCTGTTATTTTTTGTATTGGTGCGATATCTTGAGTGACTTCCAATGTTCCGATGTATTCTCCTTTTTCATTTCTCACAGCAAAGTATCTTATAAGCACATATTTTTCGCCTAGTTTTATCCAGAAATCAGCATTGTCACGCTTTCCAGATTTGAAATCTCTCAGTATCTTTTCTACAATATGGACACTCTTTGGTGGATGGCAATTCTGGACTTTCCTGCCGATAACATCTGTTCTTAAGAATATCCTTTCTTTACCTTCACTAAAATATCTAACTTCATCGTTTTTGTCTACGAATGTTATATCTATAGGTAAAGTGTTAAGCAAATATGTAAGTTCCTCTATGCTAAATGAACCAGATGGGAGATAAATCCTACCCTGAGAGCTTAATGGAGCTGCTGCTGTGTTTTCTTGACTAAGGACGCCCATCTCTTGTAAAAGACTCTTCAGCTCGTCGTAGGCTTTTAAGAGTTTCTCGATTTGCACTGGTTTTTCTGAAGGCATATCTTTTGAATCTTTTTTATGCGGTTTTTCAAAATCAATAGGTTCTGGGAAATAGCAGCAGTAGCCAATTTCATCGAAGGTCTTTCTAATTTGCTTGAATTCATCTTCGCTGACAAGATTAAGCGCCGTTGGGAAAAGGATGTGATTTTCTTTATGCATGTGCATCATAAACATTTCGAGCAATTGTGTTGTGATATTCACTCCTTCTGTTTTGAGTCTTTCTACATCGCGGTTTTCTATTATCTTTGCAAAGTCCTTTATCATTGCCCGCATCGTGTCGTGTTCAGACCACATAACCTTTGGTGGTTGCTCTACACCGTACTTTTCAACGTACGGAAATATCCCGTATTCTTGCTTTTGAAAGTGTAGTTCCACCTTTTTCAACTCTTCTGTCAATTTTCCAATTGCTACGAGTGTTTCAAAGGAAAACGATTTGGTTGCTGAATTGACCAAATCTTTTAAATTTTTCAACATACCAAGAATCTTTTCATGTTCTTTCATGGATATGTAAATCGGATGCCACGGTTCAACCGTTGGCTCCTCGTTCAAAAATTCTTCCATCAATTCAAGATGAACATCACAGATTTCCCTGATTCGCTCAACGGTTATACCATCTTCTCTTGATAATTCATTCTCAACAAGTGCAATCTCTACGGGTTTTAAATCCTTGATAACTGATTTAATCTCTTCTTTGAGTCTTTCCAATTCTTCCGGATTTTTGTCAGCACGTCTAATCAGGTTTTTCAAATACTCTCTCTTGTTAAAAATCTCTGCCATACTTCACACCTCCTACACATCAATTAGGTAAGACTAACTATATTTTATTAGAATTTTGTAAGAATATCCGTAACATAGGTTACGAACCGACTAAAGGATTTGCCATAGTTATTTTGGAGGTGTATAAATCTATTTATACGTTCTTCATTGTGCAAAAAATCACTATAGATAGCTTTGACAAACAAAAATCGTGGAGTTATAATAAAAAAGTAACATTATAGATGACAGATTTCTTAATTTCTTATGTGGCTTGGATTAGTGTGGAAATGTTTTAAAAATCGCGTAATGGGTGGAGTGATATGGAAAAGAGACATGGGTTTCTAAAGTATTTTTCACTTGGAGTATTGTTATTAATGGTGCTTTTTATAACTGGTTGTACACTATTTGGTCCAGGACCGTTACCAAATCAACCTGTTACGGATCAAACGAAACTGGAACCAAGTGATCCAAGGTATGTGGCTGATTTACTTGCTGACGATGAGTTACAAAGCATTGTTAACGATGCTTCACAGACTGCAGTTGCAAAAGATTTCAAAGTAATGTATGAGGGAAAATTCAATTTTAAGACTCTGGCTGATGAATTTGACCCTTCAAAAATTTTAGACATACTTCAACCACACGAAACGTATATAAAGAAAATTGAGGCATTCTTAAATGATGGAGCAAAGAAGTTTTATACACATCCAGAAAGACAAAATTACATTGTTGAAATCCAAGGCGAAAGGAAAGATAAGATAGTTGCGCTTGCTAAGCGGATTAATCCAGAAGTAAATGCTCCAGAGAAGTTGTACATGGACTACAGGGACTTCTCTATGGCATACAACATACTTGCCGGCCTTTACTATTCATATATTGCAGCTGTGCAAGCAGATCACTTTGAAAAAGCATGGAAAGAAGTTCTGACTATTACAAGTACAGATACAAAATTTGTAATAAAAGATGCAAGAGACTACATTAGGGCAATACTCTTTGAGTTAGCAAAAGGTCCTCTGACTGATTTCTCGAAAGTTAGAGAGTATACTACAAACTTGCTATCTATCAATAATCCTACTGATTTACTTAACATGGCAGACATACTAAACCCAGAACCATTCAAGCTTGTAAATGTGAACAAAATGCTCGATGCAGTAAAATGGAGTGTTATGAGTTACCTCGAAATTGGTGTGTTTGAGAACAACACAAGTATAGTTGATAATAAAGGTTACAGAAAAGATGGAAAAGAATCAATAACAACGCTCTTTGCGAAAGCATTTGAAACGAATGAGTGTTTCGTAGCAAAGAACGTACTTGAAAACAAACTTGAAATGCCAGAAGACCTTGGAACTCTTAAGTTGAACGGAAAAGTTCCAGAAAAAGTTAAAGATGTTCTTGAAGAATTTAATAAAGCTCTTCCAAATGTTGGTATGATTGAATTAACTCAGGAAGCTACAACGAATCTTCTTTTTGATGAATACAAATACAAATACAAATTCATCTATACGTTAGATTTCAGAAAATTGTACAAAGATTCTATCGATTTGAGAGATAACAATATTGGTATAAAAAAGGCTTTCTTCGATACCATTTTTGCAAGTGCGGATGCTTATAATGGTTTTAAGAAAAGACTTGCTGATGGTCAGTTAACAAACGAAGATGTAAGTTTGATAATTAACAACCTTCCGTTCATCGTTTTGAGTATAGACCCAAATAACCCAAGCGCGGGTGTTAGATTCCAACTCAACAACAATGGGAACCTAAATGATCCTGCTGCAAAGATAGAGTTTATACTCTATGCCAAATATACAGAAGTTATGCCAAAAGTTTCATCGGCGGTAAAAACATTCGTTGTAAGGGAAGGTTTGAAACAAAAGCTTGAGGAGATGTTGAAGACTAATCAGAAGTAACATATATTTTAAAGATAAAATAAGATAGACCATCTAAAGCAAGCCGATTTTTTCGGCTTGCTTTTTTTATTTTCTAAGCAAACTCTCAGCAAACTAAAAGGACGTTTTAAGCTTTGCTGAGTACAATTGCATTGTCCTTTGTAGGAAAGGACGAAAAACGAAAAGAAAACTACAAACTTAGAGGAGGTTGGTAGGTATGAAAAAGTTCTTAGTAGTCTTAGCGGCAGGTGTGCTTTTGGTAGGTAGTATTTTTGCATTCGGTCCAGCAAGTGCGCCGAGGTATGGGTATCAGTCAGCAACTACTCAACAAGCGCAAGTTCAACAAAACACACAAACAAGGCTCTACAAAAATCTACCTGCAGGAACAACACTTGGTGAAACTCAGACATTCAAAGGAACGGTTAAGGAATACACATGGGATGTAAACAAAGGCTTAACACTTAAAATTCAAGTTGGAAACACGGTATATGATGTTCATGCGGGACCTATATTCAAATCAGTTGAACTCAAAGCAGGACAGCCAATAGAAATTGTTGGAAAACTTGCAACAAGTGGGGAAAGTAAGTTTATATTAGCTGAAAAAGTTACGGTAGATGGAAAGGTTATTGATACGGCAAGTCTGAAAGGACCAAGATGGCAGGCAAATAGGGCAGATGTAGTTAGAAAAGCACAAAGACCAATGCAGGCAAGAGGGTACAGAAGATAATCAAACAAAAGACAGAAAGAAAAGAGGCTTCGGTGAAAAACCGAAGCCTTTTCACTTTTATGATATGTTAGTTCTTTCTGCAAAAATCCTTTCTCAATTTTCTGTGCCAATTCCAAGCGGTTTTAATAATATCCTCAAGGTCGTATTTTGGTTGCCAATTGAGTATTTTCCTTGCTTTTTCGTTGTCAGCTATTAAATATGCTGGGTCACCAGGTCTTCTGCCAGTTTCTTCGACTTTAAAATCAATCTTTGTGATTTCTTTGACTTTTTCTATAACCTCCCTGACGGAGTATCCCGAACCATTGCCAAGGTTGAAGTAATCGGTCTTGTTCTCGCTCATTAGATATTCCAAACCCTTTATGTGTGCGTCCGCTAAGTCATTGACATGGATGAAATCTCTTATGCATGTACCATCTTTTGTGTCGTAATCTGTTCCGAATATCTTCACGCTTTCTCTTACTCCGCAGGCAGCATCGAGTATCAACGGGATTAAATGTGTTTCTGGTTCATGCGCTTCTCCAATTTCCAAAGATTCATCAGCGCCTGCCGCGTTGAAATATCTGAAGCGAATGCTTTTTAATCCGTAGGCTTGATCGTAATCTTCGAGTATTTGTTCGACCATGTATTTGCTTTTGCCATAAGGGTTAATTGGTGCTTTTGGGTCGTCTTCTTTTATGGGAATACGTTCTGGCATGCCATATACTGCAGCGGTTGATGAGAATACAAAGTATTTTACTTTGTGTTTGAGCATGGCATTCAGTAATGTAATGGTATTTGAAACATTGTTTTTATAATATTTGTTCGGGTCTTTGACAGATTCTCCTACCTCGATGTAAGCGCAAAAGTGCATTACGGCTTTTACGTTGTAGTTAGTGAATATTAGATCAAGCAAGTTTTCATCTGCGATATCCCCTAATATAAACTCACCATATTTTGCAAAGCTACGATGTCCATGAGAAAGGTTATCTAAAATAATTACGTCGTATCCCCTTTCTTTTAGCATCTTGCAAACATGTGAACCTATGTATCCTGCGCCCCCAGCGACTAAGATTGCCACAATATCTCCTCCCGTGTTTTCGTATATTTTGAGCTTGCCATTTTAAATTCTATCATTTACCTTTTTCGCTGTCACCTTTCTTTTATAAATTTCTCGAGCTTGATAATATCGATGTCGATTTTTTCCACTATTTCCACAACTTCGTCTTTCGCTGTGAAATATAAAAACTGCCAGCCTTGATTTGATAATTCTACGAGTTTGTGAATTTGCTTTTCAAGGCGTTTTTTGTCGTACTTTATGAACGGATCATCGAGGATAAAGAATGCTTTTTCACCGCTGTTTTTTCCAAAGAGATGTTCTGCGAGTGCAAGTCTAATGGAAAAGTAAAGTTGGTCGTAAGTACCAGCTGAGAGTTGTTCGGGTGTAAATTCAAAACCATTTGCATCTTTGATTTTTATCTGTCCAACGCCTTCGTTTCTTTCGTATGAAATATTGACATACTTTCCTTCGGTTATTTCTGTGAAAATCTTTATCAAGTTGCTTTGCTTGAATATGTCTGAAATGCTTTGTCTTTCTTCTTCCTCGATTTGCTGGAGAATTCTGAGTGCGCGGTATTCAATCTCTTGTCGTTCTGTTATGTTCTCAACAAGATTCTGTAGTTCTTCCCTCAGTTTAATAAGGTCAGAGCCGTATACGATGTCTGGTATTTCTTCAAAGTAATCTTCTAAGAGTCCTTCTCTTTGAACGTTGGCAAGTATAAATTTCATTCTTTCCTGTGTTTGTCTTTGCCTGTTTCTCATGTTCTCCAAGTTTTTCTGTAGTGCTTCAATGGTGTTTTTTAATTCTTCTTCAGAGTTTCCTGATTTGTGAGTTTCTATCTTTTCTTCAGCATTTTCGACTTCTTTTTCTTCTTGACTTTTTAATACTTGTAAGTAGTTATGAACTGAATTCTCTATTTTCGTTAATTTCTGAATAATTTCCGAGTCGTATAGGTTGGACAAATCATTTGGAATCTCATTTAATTTTATGTTGGAAGTTCTTATTCGAGTAAAGATTTGTGATTTCAGTTTTTGGTATTCTTGTTCGAGGTCTGACTTTTCGTTCAATTTTTCTTTCAGCTCTTCTATGGATTTAACAGATAATTGTTCTTTGAAGTTTTTGAATGCTTCTTGAGTTCTTAACAACGTATCATTTGAAGCTCTGATATCCTTTTCTAATTTTTCTTTCTGTTCTTGAACTTCTATGATTGTTTCGCGCAAATTCTGTTCCATCCGTATAGTCTCATTGTACTGGTCAATAGCCTCTGAACAAGTTTTTTCAAGAGATTCTATGTCATTGAACATTGTTTTGAATATTTCTTTTCCATCTTTAAGTATTTCTCTTTTACTTTGTTCAAGATTTGTTATGATCCTATTTATCTCGAGAAATTTTGCAAGTGCGAACACAGAAATTCCGAAACCTATTGCTGAGAGTATAGTTTTAAAAACAGGTCCTAATGCAGCAATTAGTGATATTGTTGTAACCAGCAGCATTGTGATGCTTAATATGGTCCAAAGATACTTATTTTGCCTTAACTTTGTTGGTTCAATAAGCTGGGATTGGTATTTTAAAATTGCTTCTTTCAACTTTTCGGCTTTTATTGCCTTTTCACGCAATGAAGGAATGGTTGATTCAATTTCTTTCATTTGTTTGGAATTACTATTTAGTTCTTCGTCAAAGTTATTGATTTTCTCTTGCAGTTCTTCAATTTTTCGATTTAACTTGTCAATTTCGAGTTGAAATTCAGCGAACTTTTGCAAGTTGTCAGGTGTGTGTAATTCATAGTTTTTGAGTTTGTTTATAACCAATTTGAGTTTGTCTATGTCTTCCAACAATTCGTTGCATATGCTTTTTTCTTTTGAAATCTGCATGTTTTTGAGTTTTTTGTTGAGATGTTCTACTTTTGCTTGAGTGGTTAGAATTTGCTCTTCAAGTTCGAAGTAATCACCATTATTACTTTCGATATCATAAATCAGTTTGTTTATATCCTCGATCATTACCTTTGCTTTTTCCAAACGTTGTTTATACCTTGCTTCCTTCTGGTCTTTAAGAATGCCTGTTTCTGTAATAATGCTTTTCTCAAGAATTTTACCTTTTACAGATTGAATTTTTGATATCGCTGAGCCAACGAGTTTTTCTGTAACTTTGCTGTATATTTCTGGCTCTTTGTTTCTTTGTGGGGATTCAATACTCAAATCACTGTTTCGGATGATAATAACGTTCTTAAGCTCTTCGTGCGATATTTCAAATTCCTTCAGAAATTCACCATTTACTATTCTAATTTGACGT
>Ga0080000_10752_pt1 | contig 6302 bp, 7 predicted proteins | sample YelNatPoosite2B7_FD_69203 | JGI IMG/M metagenome (GOLD analysis project Ga0080000, IMG submission 69203) | Hot spring thermophilic microbial communities from Obsidian Pool, Yellowstone National Park, USA - site 2 B7 (SPADES assembly) (version 2) | ecosystem: Environmental > Aquatic > Thermal springs...
TGCGAAGAAATAAAATTAACCCCATCTTCTTTATACCTTGCCAAACAACGATAATAAAGTCCCAACCTCTTGACAGTGGGTTTTGGTATCTTCATTTTCAATCCCCCTAACTTTTTATTAATAACTCCACATACAAGTTATACCTTTCACAACCTGTATTTTAACACCTCACAAATTATATTGCAACACTCTTTTTGCGCAATAATTCACAATTATCGGAGGAAAAGAGCACATTTTCACAATCCGCTATCGAACGTTGTTAAAATAACCTTTATTCTCTCGGGGAATCTTGCTGATGACTCAACAACAACAAAATAATTACAAATCCTCTGCGATGCTGTACAATCTGAACAATAACCGGTATTCGTGCATGGCGTTTCAAGATTCAGCCTCTTGCTATTCATTGGTGATATGAATCTCAGCCTATCTTTTGCATCTTCAACATCTTTAACCACTTTATTAACACTTGCAACGATTAACACATTCTTAGGTCCGTACGTGATAGCAGCAACCCTATTACCATTTCCATCAAGGAAGACGAGTTTACCGTCCTCAGTTATCGCATTTACGCTTGAAAGATAGAAATCTGCACTGAATGCCTTTAACTCAAGTTCTCTTCTCTCCTCTGGTGTCTTGGCAGAGTATCTATCAAAAAATACGTACTCACCACTTCTCAATAAATCAAGCACACCATTTTCTGAGAGTGTTATTGAACCACCTGTAGCGACGGAAGCACCCTGTGGAATCAAATTTTTGATCTTCCCAATTAATTCATCTCTTGTCTCAACTACGTGTACCTCGAATCTTCTCTTGCGCATTTCCTTTGCAACCTTCAAAGCCAGCGCTTGATATCTCCATTTGTAAAGTTCTTCGCGCATCTTTACACCCCCATCTCAGCCAAAGAGCTTATTTCAACCAAATAGCAAAGACGGGACCTTTAGAGGTCCCGTCCCTATTTGGCGGGGACGACGAGATTTGAACTCGCGGCCACCGGTGTGACAGACCGGCGTGCTAACCAGGCTGCACCACGTCCCCGTCTTTGCGGTATTTGACTTTTCATCGTCGACCGTGCAATATTGTGCCATAACTTTTTTCACTTGTCAATAGGTATTTTTTATGCAATTTCTTTATATTTGCAAAATCCTTCTAAACAAGTATTTTGCTTTCTTAAACTTAAATTGCAAAGTAATTATTAATAATAAATCCCCATAAGAAAAAACTCGTTCTTATTTTGTCATACTTCCCATAAAATGAACTTGCATGCAATTCTCAGCATATTGACTTTAATATTTTTGTGTAATAAAATATATCGTGAAAGTAATCACGAAATTATGATTATCTATGATTATCTATGATTATCAAGGTGTGGTGATGAATATGTGGGAAGAACTTGGGGAAGTCAAAGAAGTGGCCAAGAGTAAAGTCACAATATCAGTTTGTCTTGGTAGTTCGTGCCATCTGAAAGGTGCTTACAGGCTTGTTGAAAAGATTAAGGAAGCTTTCAACGACCCTCAAGTAGAGTTAAGGGGCTCATTATGTATGGGAAATTGCGCTGAAGGTGTAAATATTAGAATAGACGACGAGATGATTAGTAATGTTTCAGATGTAAATATAGATAGTGTAATTGAAAGAATAAGAGGAATTTCTAAATCCAGAAAAGCTGGTGAGAAGAGTGACAAAGAGTAGGTATATTCTATCGGATAAGGCAAACTGCAAATATTGTTATAAATGTCTTAGAAATTGCCCTGTTAAAGCGATAAGTTTCAAGGATAATGATTCTTTTGTGATAGAAGAGGAATGTATTTTGTGTGGCACATGTGTCAATATCTGTCCTCAGCATGCAAAGCAGTACAGAAAGGATAAAGAAGAGTTTTTGAATCTGTTTAAATCCCCATTTGTATTGTCTATCGCCCCGTCTTTCTACGCTTATTTCTCAGAGCCTTTCAAGTTGTTAAGTCTTCTTAAACGCAATGGTTGTGTGTATATATCGGAAACAGCTATTGGTGCTGAGTATGTTACTAACGAGTATCTTAAAATTCTTTCCAGTGCTACTGGACCTATGATTACAACTGCTTGTCCTGTTGTTGTCGATTTGGTTGAAAAGTACTTCCCAGAACATTTGGATTCTCTTTTTAAAGTTAAGTCTCCTGCTGTGGCACATGGAATGTTCTTGAAGCATATGTTCGGTGATATTCCAAGAGTTTTTGTTAGTCCGTGCATTGCAAAGAAGAAGGAGCTTGAAGAAGTATTTAATGTTGTTCTAACATTTAAAGAATTGGAAGAGATCGTTCCTCTTATCACCGGTTCTGACGTTTCTTTTGATAGTTTGCGTGAGACGTATCCCGATGCTCCTCATCCGAACCGTGCGAGATACTATCCTTCCTCTGGAGGAATTGTTTATTCGGCATCCTTAGATGATAGTAACCAAAATGTTTTTTCACATTACGTGCTCGAAGGTGTCGAGAATATAATGAACTTTCTTAAAACACTCGGTACTTTTGAAGAACGGATGTTGATAGAAGCTTCTGCGTGTGTTGGAGGATGTTTGAACGGTCCAACAATGAGAAAGCAAGATAATATACTGTTAAGACGTTCAAGATTGGAGAGTGCAATTAGAAAGCTTAATGGTCTTGAAGTAAAGAGGCTAAATATCAATACGGTTCAGATAGATTTGAGAAGGGTTTTTCAAAACAAGTCCGTAGTTTACAACATTGATTTCGAAAAGATTAACAAAATACTTGCAGAGATGGGCAAAACGGATCCGGCAAAGGAACTTAATTGTACCGCTTGTGGTTATGAAACATGTAGAGAAAAAGCAGGCGCCGTTTTAGAAGGTAAGGCTGAGAAGGAGATGTGTTTTGCTTATTTAGTTGAAAAAGTTTCGTCTGTAAGTAATTTGGTTGTTGAAGAGACACCAAATGCTATAGTGATATTTAAAGGTGAAAAGGTTGTTTTTATAAATAATTCGGCCAAAACGCTCTTTGCAAATTACTCTGGTGAATTGATCATTCAAATATGCAAGAGAGTTAAAGAGAGCCCGAATAGAATACATGAACTTTATGTGAATTCTAAAAAGCTTCATCTATATCCAAAGGTATTTGATTTACCGGATGATGGTGGAACGGTTGTATTGTTCGTCGATTTAACTGAGATGATACTCCAACGAGAGCGCATAAATGAATTGCGACGCAAGACCATAGAAAAGATAGATGAGGTTCTCAACGAACAGATGAAGCTGGCTCAAGATATAGCGAGTCTACTTGGAGAATCAATCGCCGAGACGAAATCACACTTTTCGGAATTCAAGAAGTTCTTGGGGGAAGAAAATGCTGACATGTGAGATATATTACGCACAAAAGAACAAGAGTGGAGAAGAAGTTTGTGGCGATACGATAAAATTGAAGAAAACAGAAGACAAGACTGTGGTTAGTGTATCAGATGGTCTTGGCAGTGGTATAAAGGCAAGTATTCTTTCAACTCTTACAGCTTCGATGGCAACTACAATGGTATTGCACAACGTACCGATATCGGAAGTATTCTCATCGATTATTTCAACATTACCAACGTGTAAGGTGCGTGGTATTAGTTACGCAACCTTAGCTACATGCAATGTTGACCATAACGCCGGCGAATGCCGTATTTTTGAATATGACTTCCCAGTTATTTTATTCTTCCGTAGTGACAGACTTGTGGAATTGGAAAAGATTGAGCATAAAGTTGAAGGTAGAAGGATATACGAGAGTCGAATAGAAGTCAGACCAGGAGATACTATATTTCTCATGACTGATGGGATATCTCAAGCTGGAATGGGAACACCAAGATTTCCATTCGGATTTGGAATTGAGAATATCGTACAAGAATTGAAAAATTTACTCGTCAATAAGGTGGATTTAGATAGTATAACTAAACACCTTGTAAGGCTCGCTGAAGCTCTCGACAGGGGAACAAAAGGTGATGATGCAACGGTATGTGCAATAAAGATACGTGAACGCAGAAATCTAACTATCATGGTTGGACCTCCCGAAAGGAAAGAAAATGACAAAGTTGTTGTGGAAAAGCTCATTAATTCAGAGGGCAAGAAAGTTATATGCGGAGGAACAACGAGCCAAATTGTTGAGAAAACCCTTGGAAGGCAGGTAGAAATCGACTTTTCAAGTATCTCTGAGATATCGCCACCTATTGGATATATGGATGGTGTAGACCTTGTTACCGAAGGTATAATAACCCTGTCACAAGTTTTTAGATATTATGAAAATCAAGATTCAACGCTCGGGGTTGGTGCACAAAAATTGATAGACCTGCTCGATGAGTCTGATGTGATAACTTTTCTCGTTGGTAGGGCTATAAATCCAGCCCATCAGAACCCGCTCTTTACGCACGACATTTCTCTAAAATTCAGACTTATTCATGATATCGCTCAGATACTCGAGAAACGTGGCAAGGTGGTTAAGATAGAGTATTATTGATTATCCATGAGACTTTTCAGAATGAATATAGAAAGCGGATGGACTTACACAAAAAATGAAAAATAAAAAGACACCCCCGAAGTGGCATAATAAAGCCATCAAGGGGGTGTCTCTTTTGACTAAGAATGGACAAAAAAGTACAGTTGCTTCACTCTTAGATGTTGATAAGCATAGGGTTCAAATTTGGATAAAACCTTTCTAATCTATGGCATTGTTGAACGTAAGAAAGGTAAAGATACAAAGATATGGACAAGAAATGATGGGATTTCAATTTACGCATATACGGACGGTGGCAAGACTGAAGGAAAGAGTGAGAAAGCAAAGTATATCGAATAAAGCAGTACCAGAAGACAGCAGTAGAAAGTTTTTTCAATCAAAAGATAGAAGATAGAAAAAAGAATGAATAGTACAAGAGATTGATAAGTGAATACATAAGGTTCTACAACGAAAAGAGGTATCAGGCAAGGAGAGAATGGAAATTAATGAAAATTATTTTTTTACATCACTTTCGCGGGCAAATCCAAAAAAGGTCTCTTTTTTTATTTGTTGCCTAAGTTGTTCTGGTATTTTCGCATTTTACGCCAAGATTTTTACATCTCACGAAATTTTTGTTGTTCACGTCGATTTTAGTGCGATAATATTTTTGTAATTCTCGGATATACAAACCTGTAAGAGGTGGTGAAAGAGATGGAGATAACATATAGAGAGATTATCGCAAGTGCACTATTATTAACGTTTTTGTTCGTGCTTCTCCTACCACCAGATTTTATAACCTTAAAACAAGGATATTCCGGTACATTAAAAAACATTCCACTTTCGAATTCAATTCTCAACATATCCGGTGCAAACCTTAGTATACAGTTCGACGGTGAGAAAGATGGAGTTTTGTGCGGTACAAGTGAGGAAATTGCGCTTTCTTTTGATAAAGAAAAAACTTTACTGAATAAAGTCTCTGGAAGTGTCATAATTGGTACTAAGGTTCTCGAAAATGTTAACATTTCGGCGGTAGACGTCTTTATCACTGGGGCCATAGAAAATGTTGTTGTTAATATTTCTTCGGTAAATGTTACATCAAGGAATCTTTTAATCAACGCACCTGCAAAGATAAAGATTTCTACGGCTACGATTAATGGTGAATTATACATCGATGAATTTTCATCTGAGGGAAAGGTCGAAATTCTCGTTGATTCGGCATCGACAAATTTAACGGTATACGTTAAAAAGGGATGCGAGAATAAAGTAACCATTCAGGGTAGAAATATCATTGTGAAAAACTGGTGATAAGCGGCAAATTTTGGAATTCTTGGCTGTTTTTAGGCTATACGTAGTGAGCAAACTTACAAACTTTTGGGAGGTGGCTTGTATGAAGAAAAACGTATTTGGTGCAGTTACTTTATTGTTATCTTTCGTAAGTATTGTTGGGTTTGCGTTCGAGTTTGGCGGTGGCGGTCCGATGGTTGTTTACATTCCTGGAGGTACGTTGTACGGATTTAAGAACATAAACGTTCCAGTTATAGATCTGCCAGAATTCACGGATGGTATAATTACGTTTGGTGGATACGGCTACGGTGGAGTACCTGGTATGGTTTACGGTGGCGGTTTTGGTTTCGGTGGCGAGAGAGAATTCACAAAGGGAGGAAATAAATACAAAGTCGAAATTGGTGGCGGTTTTGGCGGTGGACTTAAGAATATCTCTTTTGGTAACGTCTATTTACTCGCTGGAGTGTATTTTGGAAGTGTCGACATAATTCTCGGAAGCAAGGTAAACGAAAATAACACGAACCTTAGCAATCTCGAAGATGGAACTATCGAATGTTATCGTACCACTTCCATACG
>Ga0080000_10498_pt1 | contig 6148 bp, 7 predicted proteins | sample YelNatPoosite2B7_FD_69203 | JGI IMG/M metagenome (GOLD analysis project Ga0080000, IMG submission 69203) | Hot spring thermophilic microbial communities from Obsidian Pool, Yellowstone National Park, USA - site 2 B7 (SPADES assembly) (version 2) | ecosystem: Environmental > Aquatic > Thermal springs...
TAACTTATAGATTCATGCCAGATAAGGCAGTAGACCTTATAGACGAAGCTTCCGCACGTGCAAAGATCGATGGTGTTGAAATGATAACAGAAGAAGAGATTGCAAGAGTCGTTGAAAGATGGACCGGTATTCCTGTTGGTAAGATCATGGGTGATGAAAAAGAGAGGATTAAGAACTTAGAAAAGTTGATACATGAAAAGTTTGTCGACCAGGAAGAAGCGGTAAGGGTTGTATCAAATGCAATAAAGATGTCTCGTGCAGGTATACGAAATCCAAAGCGACCACTCGGAGTCTTTCTCTTCCTCGGTCCAACAGGTGTTGGTAAGACCGAACTTGCAAAGAGGCTCGCAGATGTTCTGTTCGGCAGTGAAAAAGCACTCATTAGAATTGATATGAGTGAGTATATGGAAAAACACGCAGTTGCAAGGTTGATTGGTGCACCTCCAGGATACGTTGGTTATGAGGAGGGAGGGCAATTAACCGAACAGGTGAGGCGAAGACCTTACAGTGTGGTTCTCTTCGACGAGATTGAAAAGGCGCACCCAGAAGTTTTCAATGTACTGCTTCAGTTATTTGATGATGGAAGGTTAACTGATGGTAAGGGTACAACGGTCGATTTCAGAAATACGATAATTATTATGACGAGTAATATAGGTTCGGATGTTATTATCCAAGATATTGAAGATGGACTGGAAAGCTTGATACCAAAACATATTGAAGAGGAGGTACGCAAGTACTTCAGACCTGAACTAATAAACAGAATAGATGCAGCAGTTGTTTTCAAACCTTTGAAGAAAGAACATATAAAGCAGATTATTGGCATATACCTCAGAGAACTCAACGAAAGACTCGCAGACAAGGGTATCTCTGTGGAACTTGATGAATCAATGATGGAATACATTGCTACGGAAGGTTATATACCAACAATGGGTGCAAGACCGCTGAGAAGGTTGTTTGAAAATACTGTGGAATTCAAACTCGCTGAGTTGATAATTGATGAGCAGATTCGCGATGGAGATAAAGTCAGATTCTCTTGGAAAGATGAAGGAATGTATTGGGAAATAGAGTAACATACTCTCTATGTTGAGAAAGCCCCTCTAATGCGAGAAAGAGGGGCCTTTTACTTTTTGTTTTCAGTGGTTGTTTATTTATAAAAAATCTATCGAAGTAGTTGACAGTCAAAAGATTCTATGATAGAATTTTACACGCAATGGGGCGACGTAGCCAAGGGGTCTAAGGCGGAGGTCTGCAAAATCTCTATTCGAGGGTTCAAATCCCTCCGTCGCCTCCAAGAGAGTGGGCTCGTAGCTCAGTTGGCAGAGCATCCGGCTCATAACCGGACGGTCGGGGGTTCGATCCCCTCCGAGCCCACCAGAAAGATCCAAATAAGCGGGCTTATGCCCGTATTTGTTTTATTAACAATCAACGGAGTTTTTAATCCCGCTCTGCTTGATAGAAAAAGAGCAGGGCCGCATAGACCGAGGGAGGAGGTGCTTTATGAGGATTTACGAAACGATGTTTATCATCAAACCAGATGTACCAGAGGAAGAGAGGAACAACCTTGTTGAAAACTTGAAGAAGTTCATGGAAGAAAGAGTTAAAGCACAAGTGGAGACTGTAGACAGGTGGGGCTTGAGGAAACTTGCCTACAAGATTGGAAGATACTTTGAGGGTGACTACACTGTTATGTACTTCCGTTCAAATGGACAAGGGCTCGACCAACTTGAGAATTACTTCAAAGTCCACCCAGAGTTCATGAGATGGCAGACGTTTAGAAGAGAAGACCTTGAAAAGAAAGAAAGAAGAGCAGCAAGAGCCAAGAAGGAAGAAGAAAATGTCCAGGAAGCTCAGCAGGAGGTTAACGCTGAAGAGAAGGGTGAATAATCATGTCGTATAATAAAGTGGTACTTGTTGGAAGACTCACCCATGATCCAGAAACTCGACAGACAATTGATGGAAATCTTATAACGACATTTACCCTTGCAGTTAATCGAACAGGTAACGGCAACGATGCAGATTTTATAAGGATTGTTGCCTTTAGAAAGTTAGCTGAACTTGCACATAATTACTTGCAAAAAGGACGAATGGTTCTCGTTGACGGTAAGTTGAGAATCAACAAGTGGAAGACTAATGATGGACAGCCAAGATCATCAGTAGAGATTTGGGCAGATAACATTGTTTTTGTTGATTCGAAGAAGAGTGACAAAGAAATACCTGAAGACCTTCCATACGAAGAAGTTTTCGGAACAGATGTAGATGAAGAATTACCTGGTGACGATGAACCACCATTTTGATTCTTCAAGTAAGAATATTTAATAGGAGGGAATAATATGCCAAAAGTGAGGCAGAGAAGAAGAAAAGTTAAAGCTTGTAAGATGTGTCAAATGAATGTTGAATATGTAGACTATAAAGATACTAAGGTTCTCAAGGACTTTCTCAATGAAAAAGGAAAGATACTTCCAAGAAGATTAACTGGTAACTGTGCAAAACATCAGAGAATGGTTAAAGATGCAATCAAAAGAGCAAGACAAATGGCTTTGATACCATATATTAAATACTAAAAATTTAGAAAGCGAAGTCGCCTTTTGGCGACTTCTTTTTTATAACTGAAATTTTACTTAGTGAGTGATGAAAAGGAGTAAATTTATGGCTAACGAATTTGGATTAAATCTGATTTTGGTTTTGCTGTGTGCAGTCGCTTTATTTGTCGTTGTACTTAATGTTTATGCAACTACTGTACCTCAAGGTTGGATACTCTATACAAATGGTTCAAGTGTGCAAGATATACTGTCTGCAAATTTAAAAGAGGCGGATAATGTAGTTATCGATTATTCAAAAGACGGTACGGATAAGAGTGCGTTTAAGAGTGAAGATATACAGCTTCTTAAGAATGCAGGTAATAAGGTCTTTTGTTATATGAACTTTGCTGTAGCGGAAGATTGGAGGTTTTACTGGAAGTACATCGATAAATCTATAATCCTTGGACCTCTTGAGAGTTGGCCAGGAGAATACTATGTCAAGTTTTGGTATGTTGAATGGTACAAAGTCATTACTGATTACATGAAAAGAATATTATCTGCAAGATTCGATGGTGTTGCACTTGATTGGATAAACATCTATGAAAATGATGCTTTACAAAAGCTTACAGGAAAATCTTTGAATAATCTTAAGTATGCCATGGTTGAGAACATTAAAAAAGTAACAAATGATTTTCCGAACCTTGAGTATGCGCTTGTAAATGGAGAAGATATTCTTTTGGAGTTTCCAGAATTGCAAAAGAAAATACGATACGTCATCGTTGAAAGTTTATTCTTTAATAATTCAATACTTGTTACAAATACAAAATCATACATTCAGCGTCTCGGTAAATTGCTCGAGTTGGTAAAGTCTGGAATTACCATACTTTCGGTAGAGTACATAGACAACGGGAATCCATTTGATGTCAAGAACGCAGAAAGGATAAAAACATACTTAGAGCTTTCAAAAAAGTATGGGTTTAAACACTATATTGCAAGAATTGATATGAAGTTGAACGTGGTTAATATACCACAAATACCCAAATAGCTCCTTCAGTCAAGGTCGTTTCTCATTCCGATTTCATTGAGTATTATGAAATCTTTGTTGCGCCAGTCTTTTTTTACCTTAACGTGCAGATCAAGGAAGACTTTGCTTTCGAGGAAGTATTCAATATCTTTTCTTGCTGCTTCTCCAATCTTTTTTATCATCTGTCCCTTTTGACCAATTATTATGCCTTTTTGACTCTCCCTCTCAACGTATATGTTAGCTCTTATATATACCACTCCGTTTTCTCTCTCTTTAACTTCTTCAACAATAACAGCAACGGAATGTGGTACCTCTTCGTAAGTAAAATGGAATATCTTCTCTCTTATTAGCTCAGAAGCGATAAATGAGAGTGGTCTGTCAACAACAATATCTTCTGGATAGAACTGTGGTCCTTCCGGAATGTGTTCTTTTATCTTTTCGATTAACAAATCGAGTCCTTCGCCAGTTATAGCAGAAGTTCTAACGATTTCAAGGACGTTTTGCACACTTCTTCTTGTCTTTTCTTCGATTACAGCTATCTTTTCTGCGGATGTTAAGTCAATTTTGTTTATAATTACAATTGTTGGTGTGCCTGATTGGTTTATGTACCCACTAATGTACTCTTCTGGGGCTTCGAAACCTTCGTTAGCATCTATTGTGAATAAGAGCAAGTCAACATTCTTAAGTGCCTGGACAGCTGCTTTCACCATGTATTCTCCCAATCTGTGAAGTGGTTTGTGGATACCAGGTGTATCAACGAAGATTATTTGCGAGTCTTTGTCTGTATAAATCACATTTATCCTATTCCTCGTTGTTTGAGGCTTATCAGAGACAATAACAACTTTTTTACCCATAATAGCGTTTATTATAGAAGATTTACCAACGTTTGGCTTACCTACAAATGAGACAAATCCACTCTTCATGTTACCACCTCACTACTCATTACGAATCATTACGAAATCGTTAGCAATGTTATAAGTCCAACGTATCTTCCTCATTCATTGCAATTCCGTTCTCAAGAAAAGCTATCAACGTATTTATAAGGAGTTTTATATCATCGCTAAGTTTTACACGTCGGTCCAATTTATAAAGGTATTCGATAATGTTTCTTACATCCTTTGGTTCGTAGATTAAAGCGTGATTAATTGGTGTGTTTTTAGAATCTTTGAATTTAAATCCAAGAAATCGTGCCACTTTTGGTGATGGGATACCAAGTTCTTTTGAGGTCTTTGAAATATCGGTCCAATTATAGTTATTCTTCCTTGGAACGTAAACTAATATGTTGAAAAGGTCTATGAAATGTTTTCCAAGTGTGTAAGAGATTACTACCGGTTCATATTCTTCAGTGATTTCTTTGACTAATTCGCGAGCTAAGGTGTATCTCTTCTCAGAGATTGCAAAACATAATTCATCCAATTTACTTATCGTTCTTTTGTAAACTATCTCCTCGATATCGGAATGTCTTGGATTGGTACTGGAATAGATGTAGAGTTTTTCCAGTTCTGTAAGCAGAGCGTATTCATCTGGTCCAGTGAGTTTGAAGATTGCTTGTGCAATCGAATGATCGCACATAACCCCCATTTTGTTTGCAACACTTATTATAAAGTTTAACCACTTCTCTTCTTCCCATTCATTTGGTTTTTCAAATTTTAATATGTCTGTCTTACCTTCAAGCTTGCTTACCTCCTTACCTACCTTCTGGGTTCGAACAAAAACAGTCAACCAATTTGCTGAAAGGTCGAGTGCGAAGAATTCATTTTTCTCGGCTTTCGACCATTCATCAAAATCGACCAAATCGTAGATTTTTCCGCTTGCAAATAGTCCCAAGCTTGTAGACGCATTTTTTAACTCCTGAATCTTTGTGTCATCATCTGCAAAGAGTTTTATATATTCAACGTCTTTTCCTTTTAAATAATCTCTTATGTACATTTCCTTACTCAAATCGGAGTCACCGGTTAAGTAAACGACCATGTTATTTAAGTAATCTCCCCTTCTTTTTCTAATTGCTGTTATCTATGATTTCAGCAATTCTTCCACTTTCCATACGCATTATTCTATTTGCAATTCCTGCTACGCTTTGGTCATGCGTTACCACAACAAATGTTGTTCCGTATTCTCTATTTAAGTCTATCATTAGCTGCTTAATTTGTTCACCGTTTTTGACATCGAGGGCACCTGTTGGTTCATCAGCCCATATTATCTTGGGATTTGTCGAGAGTGCCCTTGCGATTGCTACCCTCTGCTGTTCACCACCTGAGAGCTGCGGTGGGTATGCGTCTTTTCTGTGCAAAATGCTCATTTTCGCAAGAAGTTCAAGTGCTCTCGCCCTTGCTTGCGATACTGGAACTTTGTTGAGTAGAAGAGGAAGTTCTACATTCTCAACTGCATTGAGGACAGGAATAAGGTTGAAGAATTGGAATATAAACCCCATTTCCTTCGCTCTAAATTGTGCCTTTTGCTCCTCGTTTATTTTTGTTATCTCCCGACCATCAACAATGATTGTACCAGTTGTTGGTATATCAAGCCCTGCAAGGAGATTCAAGAGGGTTGTTTTACCAGAACCTGATGGACCCAGAATAGCAAAGATTTCACCTTTGTATATTTC
>Ga0080000_10675_pt1 | contig 4213 bp, 2 predicted proteins | sample YelNatPoosite2B7_FD_69203 | JGI IMG/M metagenome (GOLD analysis project Ga0080000, IMG submission 69203) | Hot spring thermophilic microbial communities from Obsidian Pool, Yellowstone National Park, USA - site 2 B7 (SPADES assembly) (version 2) | ecosystem: Environmental > Aquatic > Thermal springs...
TGTGCAGCATGGAAGTCTATAATTACAATTCCATCTACATCTTCAACAACTATGTAGCGATTCCTGAATATTGTGAATCGCCCTGATTTTTCAAATGTAGATGGGAGTACCGTAGATGAGAAAAACGTACTGGAAATGGTAGGTGATTCTTTAGAATCTCTATGCAATGACTGATATGACTGAGTTCTTTCATAACTTTCATAAGTAGTGGTAGTAGGGTTATTTTGACTATTCAACAAGAAATCTTCGAAGTTTTTGTCCGAATTCTTTATCTGTACTACACTCTCAACATCTTCTTTAACATTTTCAATATCGCTCAAACGATTATTGGAGGTGATATAAATCGAATTGTTAACCGGACTTTCAACAAAAATCCTATAACCTTCTATTTTTCTTATTGTTTCTCTCACGCAGCGGGCGATTCTATCGTAAACTAAGCGTGGTTCTGAGAATTTAACTTGTAGTTTTTGGGGGTGTATATTGACATCGACTTCTTGAGGTGGCAGATCTATAAAGAGCACTGCATAAGGGTGGCTTCCTTCAACAAGTGATTCACCGTATCCTCTTTCGAGCGAGAGGTGTAGAAGGTTGTCGACGACAAATCGATTGTTTACAAAGAATAATTGACCTGTACGATTTCTTCTGAAAAATTGTGGTGAAGAGACGATACCACTTATTTTTATATCACCGCTGCAACTCTCTATTACTTCGTATATCTTTGCTTCAGGAAAGATTAATTTGAATCTATCAGTTAAATTCGACTGTGGTGCGTTGTATACAATCTCATCATCACTTTTGAATACAAACTTTATCTCTGGTTTTGTAAGTAGAAATCGTTCAATTACCTCTGTAACCATGCGTCTCTCTACCTTTTCTGATGAAAGAAACTTTCTTCGTGCAGGGATGTTAAAGAACAAATCGTACACCTCAACAGTTGTCCCACGTTCTCTGAATGTTTCGGTAATTTTTATTATCTTTCCACCAACCATTTCGAGCTTGTAGGATTCACTACCGTTAGAGGTTGTTATTACGAATCTCGAAACCTCACCAATTGAAGCAAGTGCTTCACCTCTGAATCCATAACTTGTAATGTTGTAAATATCTTCAAGGGAAGAAATCTTACTCGTTGTGTACCTTTGAACGGAGAGCGCCAAATCATCTTTCGACATACCCATGCCATTATCAACGACCTTTATATAACTCTTTCCACCATCTCTGATTTGGATTTCTATAACAAAGGCACCTGCATCGATTGAGTTTTCAACGAGCTCCTTAACGACCGATGCTGGGTTAATAACAACTTCACCAGCTGCAATTTTAGAGACAACCTCATCAGGTAGTTTACTAATCTTTCCAGACTTTACAGGATTGTTCATTTAACCACACTGCCTTTCTGCGGAGTTTTTTACTATCTTACTAATTATACCACTAAAAAAGCCCTGCCGATTCATTCTAAGAATCGGCAGGCAATAATTTGAACTAAGAGGCTCTGTTCACAGAATAACACTTAAGGAAGACATTACAAACCTCCAGAGAATGTTAGGGCGATACCAATTCCAGGTGTTGAATTGTCAGATGGTAGTATTGTATTAGTTGTTGCTGTAAGTTTCAAATCCGCATTGAAGATGAACAGGTTAGCTCCTATTCCAATTGTGTGTGCGTAATTTATCTGGTTGTATCCGAGCATGTAGTAAGCCCGTGCACTACCTAAGTTTAAACCAGCGTATCCTTTTACAGCCCAATTTCCGTTCAGCCAATTATTGTTTTCTTGTGAGTTGTAAGGTAACCAATAACTGCCCATGATACCCCACATGATAAATCCATCATTTTTCAAGTAAGCTGTAAGTTGGATTGGAGCGACAATTTCAATAGGTTTCGATAATCTTGCGAAGATTGGCTCTGAGAAAGAATAAGTTGCATCAGTGGTTATGTTTGTGCCCTCAGCAGTATACTTAGCGTTTCCATTTCCACCTGCTTCAACTGAGTACCATGCCTTTGCGGGCCTTATTGTTATATTCCTAATCGCAAATCCAAGCATGTCGTTGCCGTATCCTATTTCCAAAGAGATACCACAATCATCTATGTTACTAAGGTCGTTAATCAAAGAATTTACTCTTCCATGCATTAAGTCAACTAAGGAGATACGACTGTAACCTTTGATTCTTGCACTTGCGTTGAGTTCAGCATATGCAGGACTTGCGCTGGAAGTATAAGATACATCGATAGTTGTCTGCATAGGATCGATAAATAAGATCGGTGCATAAGCATTTCCAGCAACGTAAAAATCACCAAGTATAAGAGCAAGTCCGCCATTGGCGATGAAACCACCAGACATGAATCCTGAATAACTGTCACTATGTTTATCATTTATAAGCGTGTCACCAACAAGCAGCTCACCAAGCGTACTCGGTAAACTTAAAAATAGATTACCGTCAACACGTGTATATGGAATAAGTCTGAGCCCACCAAGTCTTAGATCGACATAGGTACCAAGACTGACAGGAAAGGTGAATTTCAAACCGTTTTCCAAAGCATTAGAAAGGGCTGTTTTATCGATTACAAACTCTTCTTCATTTAGCAAAGCATTTATATTAGACAAAGTAAGTATATTTTGACCTAACTCAAATTCGGCAAATGGCACAACCTTTATAAGAGCTGTCAAATCGTGTCTTACAAGTGATACATTCCCAAATACACCAAATGGTTGGATAACAAGTGAAAAAGACGATACCGAAAGAATGATTATGAAAGTAAATACTACGAATAAACTAATTTTTCTCATTGCAATCACCTACCTTCAATTTCCAAGATTGACTTCGGTTGCAACTTTCAAATGAACAGCTACATAAGGTGCAATCTTCAAAACACCGTTGTAATTTAAGGAGATCGTTGAATTCTTTGGAATAAGTATCTGGTAAGGTACACTCTCGTTTGATATCGCTCCAATGTTTTCATTTTCAACTACAATCTCAGGTGCTGAATTTCCAAGGAGTGTGTTAATCTCACCGTTTGGACCGAGTTTGAGTATTGCTTGCAATCCAGTTGAGTTATTGTATACTCCGAATTTAAGTGTTGCCTTGTCAATAATATCTTTAACATCTCTTAGCAGACTTAAATCAACAGTTCCAGACTTTACGAGGACATCAGACTCGTGTGTTGTTGCATGTAATGGAAGCGTGAAATTGAGTGATGCAGTAATCAAAGTATCTTTTGTTAATGTACCTGCATCTGTTTTTACAGTTACAATTAGATTCAGTGGCGAACCACTGCGTATTAAGTTTTCGATTATATCTCCAACATTTCTTACCGTTCCTTCCGGGACTTCGACAGAAGTTCCTGAGAGATTCAAAGTCACAGTAGCTGGCACAATAGCGTTAGTAACGTTGAAACTCACATTAGCTGTAATGTCAAGATCAAGGTTTCTAATAAACGCAAAGTCATCTTTAAATATATCTCCAAAGTTTATTAGCTGACCAAGATCTTGTTCAAATGTCTGACCTTTTAGATTTACTTCCGATACGGTAAATTCCACGAGTTTCGGTTGGATTAAAAGTTTCAATCCTTCTCTTATATCCACATTAGTTACTGTGATGGCGGATGGAACAGTAGGCGTTATGGTCATTGTGAATTTGTCAAACGTTGAGAAATCAAATAATTTGTCTACAGAAATGAGTTTTATTGTACCTGTCCCTGTGAGCGAATGTGTTCCGTTACCATTATCGAATATATTTGACGTTATATTGACAGAAACGCCTGAGACATTGGTGACATCGTAATCTAAATCGACCTTGATAGTTGCTTTAACAGAGTTTGCAAAGTTTTTGACTTCTGGTGGGACTTGTTGCTCAATAACTACAGGTGAAATATCTATTCCTGTGATTTGTGCACTGTCAATCGTTATTGTTTGATCTTCTGGTAAATCAAGAGAATACGATATTTCGTTTGAATTAACTGTTCCACTTATTTGAGCATTTACCTGTGCTGGTAAAGATATTCCACCAAATGGTATTACAATTCCTTCAGAAAGGGAAAGGGCATTGCTTCCAAATGTACCCGATACATTTGTAAGTGTTATACCGTTAAATTTCAACAGCATGTGGCCACTATTTGAAGTGAAACTTAAAGACTGAACATTATTTGGTAAAGGTACCGATACACTAAGTGGATAGGTTTCTATTTCTTTGACCGTTTAAATTCGGGTACCGGGACTTAG
>Ga0080000_10645_pt1 | contig 2190 bp, 2 predicted proteins | sample YelNatPoosite2B7_FD_69203 | JGI IMG/M metagenome (GOLD analysis project Ga0080000, IMG submission 69203) | Hot spring thermophilic microbial communities from Obsidian Pool, Yellowstone National Park, USA - site 2 B7 (SPADES assembly) (version 2) | ecosystem: Environmental > Aquatic > Thermal springs...
AGCAGGTGAAGAGTAACGTTTTGATCGCTGATTATCACATGCACAGTAGTTATTCACCAGATTCAACATCGGAGATAGAGGATATTATCGAAGTTGCACGCCAGAAAAAGATTAATTATATAATCATTACAGACCATTACGAAATCAGTTCGGATCAACATGCCAACGAAATAACTGTAGACATTTATAGAAGAGAAATGGAAAAGTATTCACTTCCGGTAGGAATTGAACTTGGTTGGGATGGAATTAAAGATTTGAATGTTGATACGAGCAAATTTGATTTTGTGCTTCTATCGCATCATTTCATCGAAGAACCAATAACTCAGCAAAGTTACAGAAATTATCTTTTGAGACTACTTGACATAATGAATCGATTTGACGGTTATCATGCATTGGCACATTTAGATTTTCCGAGGCGTTATCACAAGACTAACGAACCATTCTCAGCTGAGACCTTTGATATAATAACGGAGATATTGAAGAAGTTAATCCGCGAAGGTAAATCTCTCGAAGTTAATACTGCTTCGATTGAGAAATACGGTGAACCTAATCCATCAGTGGAGATTCTGAAACTATATAAATCACTTGGTGGTAGAAATCTTACGATTGGTTCTGATGCTCATTCTCTCGACCAAATAGGCAGAGGAATAGAGAGAGGTATTGAAATACTTAAAGAATTGGGGTACAATTATATCCTGGTACTCGATGCTGAATGGCGTGAAGTAAGAATATGATTAATAATATGATAAATACCACAAAATACATTACATAGAGGAGGTTGGCCGGTATGGAAATTAGCGCACAAATGGTTAAGGAATTGAGAGAAAGAACTGGCGCAGGCATGATGGATTGTAAAAACGCACTTGCTGAAGCGAACGGTGACGTTGAAAAGGCTATAGAGATTCTTAGAAAGAAGGGTCTTGCTAAGGCTGCTAAAAAGGCAGGAAGAGAAACGAACGAAGGGCTTATTATTTCCTACGTTCATCACAACGGCAAACTTGGTGTTCTTGTTGAACTCAATTGTGAAACTGACTTTGTTGCAAGAACAGATGATTTCAAAGAACTTGGAAACAAAATAGCAATGCACATTGCAGCAATGGCTCCAAGATGGGTTAAGAGAGAAGAAGTTCCAGAGCAGATAATTGAAAAAGAAAAAGAAATCTACAGAGAACAGCTTAAAGATTCAGGTAAGCCTGCTCAGGTTATCGAAAAGATAATTGAAGGAAAACTTGAAAGCTTCTACCAAGAAAACTGTTTACTTGAGCAAAAGTACGCACTTGACCAATCAATATTAATCAAGGACATGATTCAACAGGCAATTGCAAAGATTGGAGAAAATATCCAGGTTTCAAGATTTGTTAGAATGCAGATTGGCGAGTAATATTTAAGAATTTTATCCAGAAAACACCGCGAAAAAAATCTTTTCGCGGTGTTTTTTTTACCTATTATCTTGTCCTAAAAGCCATTGATAAATAAAAACGTGCACTTTAGATCTGGAACTTACAGCGTTAGTATAGTATACTCGGGAAAAGATATTGAACTTGAAAGACTGGAAAAGGCTGGTTTGCAAGCAACTATGGAAGATAACACCGGAGCTTTTGTTTACACGTTTACCGTTCAAAAATCTTGGTAATGTTATTTTTGCATTTCATATTCAATTCCAAGCAGTTTATCCTAAGTACTGTGCGGTTCGTTTTCTTTTGGTACATTTTTTAGAATAATGTGCGATAATATATTTGTACAATCTTAAAAAAAGGAGGTAGTTATTATGAGAAAAGGTTTTACGTTGGTTGAACTTTTGATTGTTCTTGCGGTTATTGCGGCACTTATGGCAGTTGCAACACCACTCGCGCTTAACGCTGTTAAAAACGCAAAAGCAAGCCAGGTTGCACAGAATTTTGCAAATATTAAGGCAGCTTTCGAAAACTACTTCAACACAGGAAAACCAGCAGACCCAACAAAGGTTACCATTGACAATCTGAAAACCGCTGGATATCTTAGCAATGCACCAACAGACTTTAACATAGAAGTTGCTCCAGGTACAGGTGGTGTTTATAACGTAACAATTACGTACTCTGGTAAGGATGTAGATGCAGATAAAGTTAGAGACAATGGCTTGAAAGAAATAGCAGGCAACACTGGTGAAGATCTTACTTTAACATTCTCGGTACAAAAATGGTGGTAATGGAT
>Ga0080000_10760_pt1 | contig 1616 bp, 2 predicted proteins | sample YelNatPoosite2B7_FD_69203 | JGI IMG/M metagenome (GOLD analysis project Ga0080000, IMG submission 69203) | Hot spring thermophilic microbial communities from Obsidian Pool, Yellowstone National Park, USA - site 2 B7 (SPADES assembly) (version 2) | ecosystem: Environmental > Aquatic > Thermal springs...
AATTTAGCGAAATATATTCAAGGTTTTTGTGTAGTGAAGAATCTTTGGAAAACGCACAATGGTAATATCAATCACATTCTTTCACACTTACACTCTTTCATCACTACAAGTTAACACTATCCTGGTTTTAGAAGTGACTATGAGGGATGGAAACTTTTCCATACCCTCGCCCTCTCGTCCCGTCTCCAAGTTTTAGAAGTGACTATGAGGGATGGAAACTGTCAGTCCGGAAATGCTAATCTTTACCATTTTCCCAACCTGGTTTTAGAAGTGACTATGAGGGATGGAAACATAATATTGCTTGGCACCACCGACACAAATTCATCAATATCATGGTTTTAGAAGTGACTATGAGGGATGGAAACATTGCTTCATCGTATGTAATATGTAATGCGCCCGTTATTTGTGTTTTAGAAGTGACTATGAGGGATGGAAACCAGAGTGTCTTCATATCCCCAAAACACTCTGCTATGGAAATTTGTTTTAGAAGTGACTATGAGGGATGGAAACGAACTTTTACATACATATCCCTCGCCCCTCCTCCTGCCGTTTTAGAAGTGACTATGAGGGATGGAAACTCTCTAGTTCTTCAATATGATTTGGTATTTTTGTCAAAAAAAGTTTTAGAAGTGACTATGAGGGATGGAAACAGAAAATCCGCAAACCTTTCCTCATTGAAGACAAGTTTTAGAAGTGACTATGAGGGATGGAAACTCATCCGGAAACGGTTGTCCTCGAATACTGCAAAATAAAGTTTTAGAAGTGACTATGAGGGATGGAAACATGGCGAGAGCGAGTTCGCCCTCACCATGTTGGAATAATGTTTTAGAAGTGACTATGAGGGATGGAAACTTCCGAGTCCAACCGCACGCTAACAGTTCATCTGTTAACGTTTTAGAAGTGACTATGAGGGATGGAAACTTTCAATGACGTCGCCAAGGACCGTCTCGAATTCCAAACTGAGTTTTAGAAGTGACTATGAGGGATGGAAATGAAGTACTTAAATACCCTCGTGGAGCAGGAACCCATACTCGTTTTAGAAGTGACTATAAGGGATGGAAATGGATAGGGTTAATAACCTGCGAAAGAATTCTTGGTAACTATATTTTGTTGAAACTATTTTTGTAGACAAAGAACCTTATTTTACGCAGAAAATTGTTGAGTTATTCATCTCGAGAGAAGCATTTTTGGGTTATCAGTTATTTAAAAAAATAATGGGGTTTTGGGTTTACACAAAAAGTGAGAAAGATAAACCAACACCTAGCGACGTGATATGGTAAGGTCTGAGGGATGAAGCATGTTAAAGGTAGCAATATCAGAAGAGAGCAGTGGGAAGTTTCTTTCAAACGCACGAAGAGAGAATCAATAAGGATAGAGGATTTGAGAAAGGAATAGTACAAGGAATTGATAAGTGAATACATGAGATTCTATAACGAAGGAGAGGTAACAAGCGAGTTAACAAAAAATGGCTTCGGTAGGGTGCCAAAGCCCATGGTGAGCGAGAAGGGAAAATGTATTATTTTTCTATAATCACTTGTGAGAACAAGTCCACTTGTGGAAAGTTTTTGTTTCTTAATTTTGAAGTTGTCTTGATTTCTTAAGTCTTTCGACCATCT
>Ga0080000_10853_pt1 | contig 1334 bp, 1 predicted proteins | sample YelNatPoosite2B7_FD_69203 | JGI IMG/M metagenome (GOLD analysis project Ga0080000, IMG submission 69203) | Hot spring thermophilic microbial communities from Obsidian Pool, Yellowstone National Park, USA - site 2 B7 (SPADES assembly) (version 2) | ecosystem: Environmental > Aquatic > Thermal springs...
TAAGGATAGTACGTTGTGCAATATAATTGTACTAAAATTCGAAGTATTATTTCAACCTTGCTAATCTTTATGGTATATTGACTATATGAAGAGATATATTTATAGCCTTGTTATGCTCATTTTCTCATTCTTTTGCTCAACTATGCTTTCGTATGCAAATTACAAAATACGCTCGGAATCATCTATGGTTGATAATCTGAGTTATCCGATTTGTGTTGAATTAATCAATATCTACGCAATAGTTAATGTAAAATTAACATACTTTTTTCACTAATTACTCATTGAAAGTAACATAAGGAATGGTATAATTAGGCGTGAAATGAAAATAAACGTTTGTTTTTACAACATACTAAGAGGAGGTTGAGGTTATGGCATCCAAAAAGGGCTTGACAGTAACGCTCATAGTTATCGCTATCATCGTAGTAGCTATCATCTGGGCAGTAGCAGCAAACAAGAGCAAAGCAGCTGCAACAACAGAAGCAACAGACACAACAACGGTTGAGTCAACAGAAACAACAGAAGCAACAGAAGGGACAATGGAAGCAACAACAGAGACAACAACAGAAGCAACAGAAACAACAACAGAAGCAACAGGAACAACACAAACGGCAGAATCATCAGAAGCAACAATGTAATTTTTTTAAAAGAGAAAGCGGGCTTAAAGCCCGCTTTTTTAACTTTTTTCAAACCTTTCATAGATTTTATCAATATTCCTAAGATAGTAGTCTGGTCTAAAGAGTTCTTCAAACTTTTCTTCTGTGATTAACTGACGTACCTTTTCATCGGAACGAACTTTTTCTTTAAATGACTCTCCTGTTTCCCAACATTCCAAGGCGTATTTTTGAACAAGTGTGTAAGCCTCTTCCCTACTCATTCCATCTTCTACAAGTGCAAGTAGTATTCTTTGAGAATAAACCAACCCCTGGGTTATGTCAATGTTCTTTTTAACTTTCTCTTCAAAGACCTTCAAGTTTTCAATCAGGTATCTTGCCTTTTCAAGCATATAGTATATTGTCATTGTTGAATCCGGGAGTATGTATCTTTCTGCAGATGAGTGGGAAATGTCCCTTTCGTGCCAGAGTGCCATGTTTTCAAAAGCGACTTGGGCGTAGCTTCTCATAAGTCTTGCCATACCAGTTAATCTTTCACAAAGAATAGGATTTTTCTTATGTGGCATTGCAGATGAGCCCCTCTGCCCTTCTCTAAATGGCTCCATCGCTTCAAGTGTTTCCGTTTTTTGCAAATGCCTTACTTCAACAGCAATCCGTTCTATAAGACCAGCTATAATAGCAAAGAGTGATAATAAGTATGCTATATAGTCTCGTGATAGCACT
>Ga0080000_10945_pt1 | contig 1100 bp, 1 predicted proteins | sample YelNatPoosite2B7_FD_69203 | JGI IMG/M metagenome (GOLD analysis project Ga0080000, IMG submission 69203) | Hot spring thermophilic microbial communities from Obsidian Pool, Yellowstone National Park, USA - site 2 B7 (SPADES assembly) (version 2) | ecosystem: Environmental > Aquatic > Thermal springs...
GAATGCACATATCATGGGATATTACTATATGGGAGATTTGCTATCAACACTAAAAAAAAGACTTTTGGAAGAATGGGAAGGTATGTTATACGTTTACTGGGGGCATCTTGATGGACTTGGGCACAAGAAAGGACCTGATAGTGAAGCATATGAAATGGAGTTGCTTAGGATACTCACTGAGATAAAGAGATTTGTCGAAGATTTTCTTCCAAAAGATGCTCTGTTTGTTATTACATCCGACCATGGAATGATTCAGATACCAAATACAAATAATTATTTCTTAAAACCAACGGATCCATTCAACAAGTTCCTGTCTTCACCACCCGGTGGTGAAATGAGAATGATGTATTATTACCTTTCGAGGAGAAGTAATTACGAACTCCTAAAAGAGTATTTTGAACAGAATTATGGTTCCAGTTGCGTGTTTCTAACAAATAGAGATGTGCTCGACATAGAGCTATTTGGTCCAGGGAGAATGCATCCTGAGTTGTATAATAGAATTGGCGATGTTATAATGTTAACGAAGTATAATAACGCTTTCACTTATCTTTACAGTGGAGGCGAGGAAAAGCTTGCAGGTATGCATGGAAGTTTGACTGAGGAAGAATTATTTGTTCCCGCAATATTTATCAGAAGGTAAATGCAGTAAATTCAATACATAGGAGGAATGACGATGCAAGTTAACTCAAAAGAAGTGAGAGTACGCTTTGCACCAAGTCCAACTGGATATTTGCACGTTGGAGGGGCAAGGACTGCCTTGTTTAATTGGTTATACGCGCGGAAAAATGGTGGAAAATTTGTGCTCAGAATTGAAGATACCGATACGGAAAGGTCAACCCGTGAATCTGAAAAAATGATTATGCGTGACATGAAATGGTTAGGACTTTACTGGGACGAAGGACCAGATGTTGGAGGAGATTTTGGACCATATAGGCAGAGTGAAAGATTGCATTTGTATCGAGAATATGCGTATAAGCTTATAGAAAACGGACATGCATATTTTATGGAATAGATTAAGGAGAACCCAAAAAAAGTCCTTATTCAACTTCCAGGACAACCGGAGAACGGCATTCAGTGTACATAGGAATTCAACTGGCTGA